>OGCL01000453.1_pt1 | contig 43949 bp, 53 predicted proteins | sample 1570041 | NCBI WGS metagenome assembly OGCL01 (sample SAMN06266162, study PRJEB24511) | hot springs metagenome | isolation source: Hot spring water | place: South Africa: Limpopo | collected 2015-06-22 | reverse complement strand
CGTCATCGCGCGCGGCGGCGGTCACCTGCCGCCCGCGCAGGTTCGCCCCGGCGGCGGTGTTGAGCACCAGACTGATGTCGGTGAGCGGCGCGCCATTATCGGCCAAGATGCGCCGCACGTTGGCCGCATCTATGTAGTCGCCCGTGGAGCCGAAGGGCGTCGTACCGGGGTTGCCGACCGCGCGGGACGCCTGAGCATAGAGCGCGGTCAGATCGGCCTCGATCTCATTGCACAACGTGCGCATCGCCTGCGCAATCTGCGCCCGCCGGATATTCCGCAGTCCGGGGCCGCTGCTCACGCCCTTCGTCTCCTCGCCGGTCCAGCGGAAGGGCACCCGGCGGGACTTTGTGATGGTGATGGTGCGGTTGCCGATGGTCTGGTCGCCGTCGTTGGGGGGGGTGACTGCTGGCGTGATATTGGTCGCAGCCGCGGGTGGGGTGATGAAGCTGCGCACGGTCTGGCCTACTGCTACGCGCTCCAGACGAGGATCAAAGGTTACAGACGGAATTAGACCCACCATCTCGCGCGAGACGACATCAAGCGCTAGATGCAGGTCGTTTATCAAATTAGTCAGGGTGTTGGGCATGACGCGGGCCTCCTATCATTTGGTGATGGTGATGTCTGCCTTGACCCTGTCCATGCGCTCACTGGGGCTGAGCGCCTCGAAGGCCGCGCGCGTCATGCGCGCCGGCGTGGGCGGTTCGTCGCCGGTCGCGCCGCGCTCGGCGAAGTCCACCACCACGGGGGCGGCGGCCAGGGCGGCTTTCAGGGCCTCGATCAGGGGGGCGGCGGCCTCGCCCTCGCCGAACCGCGGCGTCTCGGGCAGGCCGGCCAGCACGTCCAGGGTCGCGACGATCACCGGGGACAGGCCCGGTGCGAGGCGCCCGGCCTTGACCTGGGCCGCGGCGAAGGCTGCGTGCTCGGCGTGGCGCTTCATGCGCGCGGCCTCGGCCAACTGGGCCTTGAGGGTGGCGTTTTCGGCGCGGGCGGCGGCGAGGTTCGCCTCCAGCTCGGCCAGGCGGGCCTTGTCGGCATCGCTCATGGTGTCTCCTTCATCGTGGGTGAGGGCGGAAAATGCTGTGGCGGGCCCCGAGGGCTCGGGCGCCAGCTCCAGGTGTTCGATATGGTGGTCGGGGACGATGCGGTCGGCGGTTTCCACGCCTTCCTTCTCCAGCAGCCATTCGCGCAGGGCGCGGAACACGCGCTTGACGCTCCATGCGTCGGCCGCACCGAACTCGATGACCAGGTCGTCTGGCCCGGCGGCGAATCTCACCGGCTTGAGGCCCGGCACGGCCGGTGCGGCGGCGCCCAGAAAGCCCAGGTGCTTGAGGTAGTAGCGCCCCGGCGCGGGGTTGTTGGGGTGGCCCGGCGCGTACCAGGCAGCGGAGACCTTCTTGAACCGCCCCGCGCGCACCAGCTCGGCAAACTGGGGTTCGACCTGTTCCGGCTCGGCGTACAGATCGCCGTCGCGGCAGTCGATCTTCGCCACCCAGCCGTAAGCGGGGGCGTCGATGGCGGGATGACCGACGACGATGGGCGCCTGGAAGACGGCCGGGTCATAGGCCGCCGCCGCCGCGGCCAGATCGGCGGCGGAAAACTCGATCGTCTGGCCCGACATCGCGGTATGCCGGCCGGGGCGGAAGAAGTGGATTTTGGGCATCGGGGTATCAGTCATGGCCGCCATGATCACGACGGCGGCGCAGCGTGGGGATGCTGATGCAGTTCAGCGCGACCGCTGCCGCATCGTCACCCTGATTGGGGCGCCCCCTGAAGAAATGCCCCTGTTTCGCGTCAAACCGGCGTCAATTTCGACGATCGACGGGCGGCCTATACCACCCTAGCCTAACCCGGCCACGACGCAACAGGGCCCGTTTTTTTGGCCTTCACGGGCAAGACTTCGGTTTCATGCGGCCTGCGGGCCGGTGATTGACGGCCACGAACGGTCCCTCTCCCCCCGCCCCTCCCCCCGAGGGGGAGGGGGCGCCGAACATCGGCAGCGTCAGCAGGGGATGAGCGGTCGACAGCGTCGTCATTTCACCATGTGCTCCTTGACCTGGCGCCACTAGCCGTCCAGAGGCAGACGGATTTGTCGCGCCGCCTGGCGATGCTCCAGCACTTCGACCACCTCATACTCTGTGCGCACTCCCGAGGCGGTCTGCCATTGCCGCACGCGCACCATGCACACCAGCGAGTCGCCTTTGGCAAAACGCTCGATGTTCTGATCCACGCGCGCCATGAATCCCGCGTCGGAGATCGTGGCGTGGATGGTGGCCGCGCCATCGTACAGACGCCACTTGTTGTCTTCCTTGAAGGCCAGCGAGACGATGGAAAACGCCATCTTGCGCACATCGTCCAGGATCAGGTCGTCCTCGACGGTGGGTGCGAAGAACCAGGCACGCTCGGCTGCGCTGACGGTATCGACGAAAGCCTCATCCGTGCCCACGGCGAAGGTGTCGATGCCTTCGCAATCCAGCGGCGCCAGCACCTTGTCCAGCGCCTCGCGCGCCGAAAGATCGCGCAGCAGCGTCAGCACGGTCAGTTCGATCTCGATCGACTCACGCTCGACGAACAACCGCGCCGACCGGTCGCCGACCTCGACTTTTTCGATACGCCGGCCGCGCAGCCATTTCAGGACGGCCAGCAGCCCGCGCTTGCCTTGCCACGCCGCCAAACCCAGCGCGCCGAGGATTTCGAGCGCATTGGCCGCCGCCGATGCGGTTTCTCCTGCCAGCAGGTCGCGTATCCTGAGCGCCCAGTCCGCCGCCAAGTTGAAATCGATGCCGAAGCTGCCTGTTCTGAAGCTGGCGCGCACATGGGTCTGTGCGCGCATGCGGTCACCGTGCAGCGCGCGTGTGGCGGCCTCCAGCAGATCGCCAACGGCCAGCAGCGCCGGGGCCAGATCGCGCACGTCCATCTCGCTGGCTTCCAGCGCCGGACCGTCGTAGGTGATACGGAAGTGACCCATGGATTCGATATTACCGCGCGTGCTCGCGGATGAAGCGTTCTATTACATCCAACACCTATACCACAGCCTGCGCGATTCTAACGCGGGTTTGACGCTATTTCCTGGCCTGGGAGCGCGGGCCTCCGGCCCGCCAACACCTGTCTCTACCCCTCCAGGTAGTCCTCCAGTATCTCCAGCACGCTGCGTCTGGCCTCGTCCGTGAGGCGGCTGCCCGCCAGGGGCAGATAGGGCCGCGCCGGGATCTTGACCTTCCTTCCCCGCCCGGCGCGGCCGCCAAACTGGTGGATGGCGGCGTAGGGATTGGCCGTGCTGATCAGGACGTAGTCGCGGCCGTGTTCGGTCTGCACGCTGGCGGCGAGTTGGCCGCTGCGCTGCAGCATCTTGCCGGGCCAGTGGCCGGATTTGCTGCGCGCCAGGATGGTGCGCCCGGACAACTCAGGCCAGCCGGGCCCCTCGGCTTGGAAGCGGGCCTCGGTCTGGCTGGCCAGCTCGGCGGCGATGCCGGCCATGGCCGGGGTCATGTCCGCCACGCGGCGCCGCAGCGCCTCCAGGGCGTCCAGGACCTCGCGGTCGTCGATGTCGATGCGGATCATGCTATCCTCACAGCGCCTACTGGACTGATGTGCGGCGAACACTGCCAAGGATTCCAGGGGCGCCCCGGTTCGACGCCGCGTCCGGGGCCTATTCTTCGCGCCATCTCAGCGCCCCGGTGCGCGCGCGCTCCAGGTAAGCGGGGTCGGCCTGGCCCAGGTGGATTGCGGTCACGCCCAGCCAACCGTCCAGGCCGTGCTCGAAGACGGTCAGCCCAGGGTGTTCGCGCCCCTCGATCGTCCACCACGCCAGGTAGCGCCGCCGCAACACCGTCTTTTTCAGCGCGTTGTGCCACTCCACGCTGTCCCAGACCTCCTGTGGCCGCATCAGCGTCTCCGCCAGCATCAACAGATACGTCTCGCGGCCATTCTTTTGCACCTTGTACACCGGCGCCCCTGCCTTCCAGGTCTTCTTGCGGTCGATGAACAGCGCATCGGTGATCCACACAGGCTCGTCCGTGACATCGGCGAACAGGGCCGGTCGGCCGATGTCCGCGCCGAAGCGGCGCAGAAACTCGCGCACGTAGTAGCTGTCTTCGCGCCCCGTCTCAAGCAAGCGGCCCGTGAACGAGCGGGGGGCGGGCGGCGGCGCCGGAGTGGCGAAGTACAACGGTTTCCTGAGCAGCGGCCGGGTATCCGGCGGGGCGTCCAGAGGCTCCGGCGTCCACCAGCCATAGCGCCCTGGGTTGTAGTTGAAGCCCACGTCCGGCGCAAAGCCCCGCTCCATGTCCGGGGCCCGGTACACCGTCACCGTGGCGCTGCCGGCCTCCGGGTCGCGCAGGCTCACGGGCCGCTCGATCTGGGACAGCCGCCCCTCGGAGCTGGACAGGGCCAGGCCCTCCCGCTCCAGTGCGCGGCGGGTCATGGGCCGGGTGCGGCAGCGGCAGTTGAACCCGTTGGGCGGATGGTGGGTGTGCCAGATGGGGTCGTCCACGGCGAAGACACGCCCGTTCATGGCGGCGTGGGTGGGCCGCGTGCGGGCGTCCATCACCGCCACGTATTGCAGATAGGGATGGGTGGCCTTCGCCGCCACCGCCGCCTTCCAGCGCCCGGCCATGTAGGCCGACTGCAGGTTGGTGCGGTAGATGGTGGACAGCCGCCATGGGCTGCCCTGGCGGATGCGCCGCCCCTTGGCGTCGAGCAGCACCTCGCCGGTTTCCGGGTCGTGCGCCTTGCCCCACCAGCCCTTCTTTTGCAGCAGCGGCGTCAAATCGCGGATGAACATGCGCTCAGTGCGGCCCTCTTTCAGCGCCGCCTCCACCCCGGCGCGGATATCCTGAAGGATGTCCAGGCGTGCGGCCTTGGCCACGGTGAAGGCCAGGGCGTGGGCCTCGTCGCGCATCTCGTGCCAATCCCAGGTAATGCGGTAGCCCTTGGCCTCGAACCAGGCCACCGCCTCTTTGGGTGGCAGGCCGAAGACGGCAAAGAGGTCAGCGGTCAAGCTCGGCCTCGGCGCTCAGGCGGCCCCAGACCTGGGCCACGAACAGCATACGCTCCAGGGTCTCGGTCAGGGCGTCCGCATCCATGCCGGGGTAGGCCTCCGCCAGCCAGCCCAGCAGCGCGGCGGGGTCGGCCCCGCCGGCCAGTTTATCCAGCACGGGTTTGAGCAGGGCGCGGGCCTGGGCATTCAGCGCCGCCGCGTCCATGCCATCGATGGCCGCGTCCAAGGCGGCCTGGTCCGGAAAAACATCGCCCGCGGCGAACTGGGCGGGCGCCGCGCCCAGCCGCGTTTCGGCCTGCGCGGGCAGGGCGCCCGAAGGCGCGATGGCCTCGTAGCCCTCGCCGTACACCTCCGTCACCCGCGCCAGGCTTGGCCGGTAGCCGACGCGGGCGAGGCGCTCGTCGCGCTCGGCATGACTGTTGAGGTCCTCCGGATCGTCCATCACGCGCCAGACCTGGGGATACGCGGCGCCGGGGTAGTTCCAGTCGGTCAGCCAGCGCGCCACGCTGGCGTTGAAGCTCATGCACACCAGGTCGGCATCCGCCCGCGTGATGTCGCGCCGCACCTCGCCCTGTTCCCGGTCGTTGCCCAGCCTGCCCGGCGTGCCCTGGGTGCTGGCGGTCTGGCCGATGGTGATCACCAGGATGGCGGTGTTCATGGCGCGGACGAAGGCCTCGTGGTCCGCCGTGCCGGCGCGCGTGGCCTCCAGCAGCTCCACCTGCATGCCGTCGGGGAAAATGATGGCGCTGTCGCGCTGGATGGCTTGCAGCGCGTCGAGCAGCTTGTTCTGATCCTCCTGGCTCGTGCCGGGCGGGAAGCGGCCCGCCGCGGTGGGCGTGCCGAACTTCTCCAGGAATGTCGCCCAGAAACGGATGCCGTTGCGCTTGAACCACACCGGCCAGTACAGCCAGTGCGCCAGGCCCAGGCCATAGGGGGCGTCGTCGTGGTCGGCGCCGGTGACGAAGGTCCAGAACTTGCGCTCCGGCAGCAGCTCGCCGTCGGGCCGGGCCCGGGTCTTCAGGCGCAGACGCCGCGCGCCGTCGAAGCCGAAGCGGCGACGGTCGCGCACCTTGATATCGGCGATGGCGATCCTGCGCCCGTCGGACCCCCACATCACCTCGGCCACGGCAAAGCCGTAGAACACGCCATACAGCATCTTGGCGGTGATGGCGTCCCAGGGCAGCGCGTTGAGCTGCTCGCGCAAGAGATCCGCCGCCGCCAGGTCGATGGCGCGCTTGCCGCCGGGCCGCACCTCCCACGGGCGGGCGATCACGGCCTGGATGCGCTGGGTGAGTGCGGCCTTGACGTGATCGTCGCGCAGCACCTCGCGATAGAGCGTGTAGTCGCCGCCGCCGCGCTGCATCAGCACCGCATCGTCCGGCATCTCCAGCCGCATGGGGTCAACCCAGCCGCGAGTGATGTCGCGGCCGTCCTGTGTCGATGCGATCTCGCCTTTCTCGGGGGTGGGCATCAGAGATAGCCTCCATGGTCATGGCCGCCGCCGAAGCCGGCATAGCCCGGCGCGGCGGATGAGACGCGCTGGCCGGCGGACCGGTGGCTCACCTCGCCGACGCCGGAGACCGCCAGCGTCCACAGCATGTGCAGGGCGTCCGGGCCGTCGTCGTGGTCGGCCTTGGGGAAGTGGCGCAGCTGTTCGATCAGCATCGTCTGCGCGGGGTGCAACCGGATCAGGCCGTTGGCCAGGTGCGGCTGCAGGGTCTCGATGCGCAGCAGCTTGTCCGCCAGCGGCCTGACCGCGCGCGCCGGCACGGGCGCGCCGCGGGCGGCGCTGCGCTTGACCAACTCGGTGCGCAAAAACTCCTGGAACTGCACCGCCTCCACCGCCCACGCCGCGCAGCGGTAGCGGGCGTGGAGCTGGATCACGTCCTCGATGATGCGGTCCGGCAGGCGGCGGGCGATGCGCGCCTCGACCACGTAGAGCACGCCGCTGCAGCGGTCCATGCCGCCCACCAGGATGGCCGAAGGATCGCGCGAGGCGCCCTGGCGGCCCAGGGAGGGGTCCACGGCGCCGTAGTACACCAGCCCATCGGGCAGGGTGTGCCACCAGCAGCCCGGCCCGTCCAGCACGCCGGCGAAGGGGGCGTTGTCGCCCGCCACCGGGTCGTTCTGCAGCTCGCTGTCGAAGGCGGCATGGCCGTCGCGCGCGCGGATCAGCATCAGCTCATACAGGGGCCGGCCGGCCGGCCAGGACACCACGGCGCCGGCCTCCATGTCGGCTGCGCGCGCCTGGTACCAGGCCCGCGCGGCCTCGGGCCCGGCCTCGCGCAACACGGCCTCCCAGGCGTCCCAAAGGTCCATGCGCTCGGGCCACTGGATCAGTGCCTTGAAGCGGACGCTGCGCCACAGCGGGTTATTGAGCAGGCGCGCCAGCACGCTGTCGTAATGCAGCAGGGTACCGATCACGACCGCGTCAAATTTCTCGCCCGCGCCCCCCAGTTTGAGCACCGCCTGGGTGAGCCAGGCCATGAGCTTGTCGCGCTGCTCCGGGGTGCGGACGTTCTCGTCGTTCTCCAGGTCGTCGCCGATGAACAGATCGGGCCGCCAGGGGCCGTGGCGCCGCCCGCGGATGCGCTTGCCGCTGCCCACCGCCTCGATCTTGGCGTTGTTGCTGGTGACGATCACGCCCGCGTTCCACACCCGGCCCGCGCCGCTGGCCTCGGGGAAGTCCAGGCGCAGGCGCGGGTTGACTTCCAGCTCGGCCTTGATCGCCTCCAGCATGATGGCCGCCTGGTCGAAGGCGTCCATGCCGATGATGACGTAGCGCTTGCGGCCGGTCAGCACGCACCAGAGCACGAAGATCTGCGTGGTGAGCGTGGACTTGGCCTCGCCGCGCGGCGCGGCGATGGCCAGGCACTGGCTGTCGGCGCGCTGCGCCATGGCGGGCAGCTCGCGATACAGCCAGTCGTGCAGCACGCTGTTGGCGCGCTTGACGTAATGGGGGAAGTAAGTGCGCGCGAAAAACTCCAGGTCATCCTGGGCGCGTGTGCGCCGTTCCACCCCCGCCGCCGCATCGGCGGCGAATCCGTCCACCTCCGCCTCGATCTTCTGGCGAAAGCCCGCGGCAAGCTTGCCGATCGACTCAAGGAACTCGCGCCGGGTGGTCATGGCCTGGGAGCGCGGGCCTCCGGCCCGCCAACACCTGGTAGCGCGGGTCTCCCACCCGCCAACACCTTCCGTTAGCCATACGCCTTGGCGATCTCTTGCCCGAACGGCTCCAGCACCTCCAGCAGGGCCGGGGCGTGCTTGGGGTGACTGGCGACCACATAGTCCGCCAGCTTCTCCAGAATCTCCATGGCCAGCGCAAGCCTGTTCAGCCGGGGCGAGTTCTTGGCCACGGCCGCCGCCGTCTTGTGATAGGCGTCCACCAGGCGGGAGATGGCCTCCACCCGGTCCAAGGGCGGGATATCCGCCACCTGGATGTCCGCCAGGGTCTTCTGCGTGAGGTTGACGATGCTCTCCAACACGCTCATCAGCACCTGATCCGAGCCCTTGCCGTGCATGTAGGACAGGGTGCGGGCCCGCAGCCAGTCGTCGCCCTCGCGCCGCGCGCGACGCATCCACTGCTCCACCGTGCGCGCCGGCACGCCCAAGCGCCGGGCCGCCTCCTTCGGGTGCAAACCCTCGTGCACCACCGCCGCGCGCACGGCGGCCCGTATCTCGGCGCTGTGGGCCATGTCAGCCGCCCGGCCGCCCGAAGGCTGACATTACGCCCCCTCGGGGGGCAGCGAACGCAGTGAGCATGGGGGCCGTCATCTCAGCCGCCCGGCCGCCCGAAGGCTGACATTACGCCCCCTCGGGGGGGCAGCGAACGCAGTGAGCGTGGGGGCCGTCATGCTCACAAGCCCATGCCCTTCTTCATCTTCTCGATAAGCAGGGCTATGCCCACGCTCATGAAGCCGCCGGCTATGGCGCCGTGCAGCGCGCCGCGCGTCTCCAGGCTCCCCACCCGGTCGGAGATGCCGTCTATCTTGCTGTCCAGGCCGTCCACCTTCTCGTGCAGGGCATCCAGCTTGCCCTTCATCTCGCCCAGCAGCAGGGTGTGCTCATCGTTCATGCCCGGACTCCTCGGTTTTTGGGTCTATGTGCATGGCGGCCACCAGCAGGCAGCCGCCCAGGAAGGACAGCGCCGAGGCGATCCAGCGCCGCGCGAGGCTCACAACGCCCCCATCATGCGCCGGATGCGCTGTTCGCGGTCCCAGGCGTCGCGGCAGAGCGCGTCGCAAAAGCGCATGGGCGCCGGTAGGTCCGCGCCGCAGTACAGGCAGGCGCCCACGGCCCGAGGCCCCCGGTCCCTGGCGCAGCGCACCTCGGCCAGGGCATCCTCCAGGGCGCGCTCGATGCAGTCTTCGGCGCGATCGGCATCGTCCATGTTCCGAATCCACTCAGCAAAGGGCATCGTCGCCGGCGGCGGCGCAGGCGCCCACGGCCACGCAGGCATCGCAGCGCTTGCTCATCGTTTCGCCGCCCGCAGGGTGGCCAGGCCGGCGCCCAGCAGGGCGGCGTTGACGGCCTCCGCCAGGTTCATCTCGCCGGTGAGAAACGCCGCCACGGCGGCGGCGACGGCGCCGATGGCGGCAATGTAGGTGCGCTTGCCTTCGAGGACGGAAAAGCTCATGGCCTTATCCTTCTGACGTGGGGGATGGCAGGTAATCGGAATGACTGTGCACGGCGATGTGCACTTGGAAAGCCAGGTTTGGTCATGTGCGCGCCTCGTCGACATGCCCATCCAGGGGCGCCATGCCGCCGGCAAGCCAGGCGGCCACGTCAAACCCGGGGCAGGCCTTGGCCACGCCGGGCAGGTCCCGGTGGCCGCACACGCCGGGCCGGATGATGCGTCGCTTGCCCGCCGCCTCGGCCAGCGCCGCCGGCTCGGCCGGGATGCCCAGGCGCGCGCATAGGCCGCCCACCAGGGCGTGCAGGGCCCGCCACTGCGGCTCGGTGTAGCGATCCGTGCCGACCAGGCATATACCCAGACTGGGCTGGTTCCAGCCCTCCGCGTGGGCGCCGGGCTCATCTTCATGCCGGCCCGTGAACAGGGCGCCATTGCGGGCGACCACATAGTGGTAGCCGATCGCCTTGAGCGCGGCGTTCTGCCGGCCGCGCCAGTAGGTGTCGCGCCGAAAGCCGCGCGCGGCGTGCCAGGCGTCGATCTCCATGGCCGGGTCGCGAAAGCCCGGCGTGCCCGATTTCCCGCTGAACAGGGTGCGCGCGTTGGGTGTGGCCGAGCAGTGCAGCACGATCAGCCGGATGGGGCGGACGGCGCCGGGCGCGACGGCGTGAACGCCTTGGAACGCGGGCCTCCGGCCCGCCAAGCGATCGACATCAGAGGCGGATGCGGCGTACATGCCGCCAGTATCGCCGCGCACGCGCGGTCGCGCGGCGCTGAACGGCGTCAGCGGTCAACGTCCGGGCCGCCTTGAATTATCCCATTCAACCGCAACACCTGCGCAAGCCCACCCCCCCTCGGGGGCAGGGGAGAGGGACAGTTACAGCGTAACGCAAGCATTGAGCCCCCCCTCGGGGAGAGGGTCTCAAAACAACTCCCCCTGCCCGATCTGCGCCACCTGGCCGCCGTGATCCGCGCGCTTGCGGATGGCCCAGATATAGCGGTCGCTGTGCCGGTACTTGCGCGCCAGGTGCGCCACGGCCGCGCGCGCGCTCCAGCCCTGGCGCTCCAGGGCGTCGCCCTCGGCGCGGATGGCGTCGTGCGCGACGGCGCGCAAGGCGGCCAGGGCCATGGGGATGTAGATCGGCTCCCGATAATGCGCGGTGAGGGCGTTCGCCGCCTCGGCGCCCAGCACCTCGGCCAGGTGCGCACCCTTGTCGCCCGTCTTGGCGGGCCAGATCGTGGTGCCGCCGTATGCCTCCACCAGCCTGAGTGTCGCGGGCAGGCCGATGAGGCCGACGATGTCGCGTAGCCCATCGGGCAGGAGGTCGATGGCCAGCTTCATGAGCGCTTGGCTTGGCGGCGGGCCAGGGCGGCAATGACGGCGCGCAGCCCCTCGGCCGTCGCGAATTCCAGGCGGTCCACGCCGGCTAAGCGCTTTAACATGCTGGGCTTGCCCTTGGCGCCGTGGGTGAGATAGCGCCAGGGCAGCCCTTGCGCGGCCATGAGGGCGGCGACCTTGGCCCCCAGGGCTTCGCAGCCGGCGCGCCAACGCTGCGGCCCGGCGGCGGTGTGGCCGTTAAGGCGGTTGAGGTGGTCGAGCACGCGGCGCCAGTCGCTGGGCGTGAATTCCTTGCTGCTGGCCTTGCCCACCAGCTCCAGGCAGAGGGCGTGACGGGCGTCGTCGTCCAGCCCCAGCCGGCGGCAGGCGGCGAACATGGCGCGGCGGGGGTCCATCACGCCCCCAGCCGGTACAAATACACGCCGCCGCAGACCCGGCAGGTCACGGGCAGGCCGTTGGCGCGCAGCTCGGCGATGATGCTGTTCACGGCGCAGACTTGGGCGCGCATGATGATGTCGCGCGTGCTGTGCTCGCGGCCGTCGGACAGCAGGGCCAGCACGCGCTGCAGGCGGCGGCTGTTGCGCAGTTTGGCATAGTGCATGGGCATGGGGCGGTCCTCCTGGTGGGCAGGGGTGAGGGGGCGATGCCGGGCGCCCTCACCCCTGCCCTCTCCCGGCGGGAGAGGGGGGCGGGTTCAAGGGTTGAGGGTCTCCTTGAGCGCCTTGGCGGCCTTGAACTTGGCCACGGTCTTGGCCGGGATCTGGATGGCCTCGCCGGTGGCCGGGTTGCGTCCGGTGCGCGCGGCCACCCCCTCCGGCGCCAGCTTGCCCAGGCCGGGCAGGGGGACTTCGTCGCCCCGCGCCAGGGCGGCGGCGGCGACGACGCAGAGGCTGTTGAGCACGTCGCCCACGGCGACCTTGGGCAGGCCGCAGCTCGCGGCGATGGCGGTGATGAGATCGGCTTGGTTCATGGTCTTTCTCCTGTTTTCACGTTTCACGTTTCCCGGATCGGGGGGAGTGCCGGTTCCCGGCGGACTTTTCCCTTGCGGGCGGTGTCCCTTTGCTTTCTCCGTGCCGGCTGGTTCCGTTGCCCACGGTTTCCTTGGGGGGTCGTCATCACATTGGGGTTGCCGGTTCCTGGCGCCCTTTGTGCTGTTTGAGGCGGGTCTTTGCTTTCTCCATGCCGGCGGGGTCCGTTTCTGGCCAAACTGCGGGCGCACCCACGGTTTCCTTGGGCTCATGATGCCTACGCGGCGTCTTGCTCGAAGGGGATGATGACGAAGTCCTCAACCCCGGTTTGCACGGTCAACCCGGCGATGCCGCTGACGGCCTCCGGCTCGGCCAATATGGCCTCCTTATTGATCTCCACTTTGGTGCGCAGGAAGCGCTCCAGCCCGAGTTTCATCAGGGTCTCGACGACCATCTCCTGTGCCCGCACGCGGACGCTGGGCGGGCGCTGCCGCCACTGCACCTCGCCGGTGATCAGATTGGCGGTCTTGACGCGGCCCCCGCGCGTCAGCTCGTCACGGTGGGCTTCGCACCATGCCTGAATGCCGGCTTGCAGCTCGGCGATGTCGCGCTCCAGCGCCTCCATGGCGGGCTGGTGCCTGGCGGCGGCGCACTGGATTTCGTCGTTCAGCGCCAGGCGCTCACGCTCGAGCTGGCGTTGCGCTTCACCCAGCTCCTTGATTTTGTAGGCGACCTCGTCCTTGCTCTGCGGGGCATCGGCGGCGGGGGCCTTTATGCGTATGGCTTTGGCCATGTCAAACTCCTTTCTTCCTGAGGATGGTTTTGGCGGCTGCCAGGGCCTTGGCCGCCGCCTGGGGGTTGCGCGCCCGCGCGGGCGGCTCGGGCTTGAAGGGCTGGTGGGCGGCGGACAGGCCCACCGGCGTATGCCCCGCCTGGCGCTCGAAGACCTGCCGCTCCTCGGCGGCCTCGGCCTTGTTCGCCAGCCCGGCGAGGATCTCCAGCAGATACCCGTGGCTCTTCAGCGGCCGACGCAGGTTGGGAGTGGCCAGGATCTCGTCGAGGGCCTCCTGCCAGTAGTCCAGCGGCGCCGGCCAGACGCGGCCGTTGCGCTCGATGCGCCCGGCCTGAATCATGCCCACCACCTCCGCCAAGAGCTTTTCCGCGCGGCCCCAGCTCAAGCCCCGGGTGGTAGGGGCGAACAGCGCCACATAGCGCAGCAGGGCCTTGCGCAACGCCGGCGGGCCGGGGCAGGCAGCCATCTGCGCCACCACGCCACGGGCGTCGTCGGCGCCCAGAAAGCCCTCCGCCGCCGACCACCGGCGCGTACTGCTCGCAGATGGCCATGGCGGTGGTGAAGAAACCGCCCAGCTCGCACCACCAGGTGAAGTGGGCGCTCTCGCGCTTGTGCATGTGCCGGCAGTTGTTGCAGGCCGGACGCTGCTTGGCCTGGGTATAGCCCATGGCGGCCTTGGCGCTGTCGATGGTGCTCATTGCAGGACCTCCATGCAGCCTTCCAAGAAGTCGACCAGACGTCTGGCCTCCTGCTTGTTGAGGACGAGCGCATCATCGCCCTGCTTGATGAGAAGGATTCCGTCGTCCCACAGCGCGTATCGGCAGCGGCCAACGCCCTCCAGGCCCAGGACATTGGACAGAACGTCGGACGGCGCATCCAGGCTTGGCGGGCAGGCGGCGGCTTGCTCGGTCAGGGGCGCGCTGTCCCGGCGCTGCGGCGCGGGCTCGGCGGACGGCCCCTCGGCGCCGTGGCCAGGCAACCCCCAGTGCACCGCGTATCGGTACCGGCCTCTGCCGACGATGCTCCGGCCGATCCGGCCCTGGCTCGCCAGGGACTGAAGCGTCTTGCGCACGCTACCGATGCCGCCGGCGCCGGGGCAAAGCTCGGCGACCTGCTCGACGGTAAGCGGCGCGTGCTCCGGCACGTCGGCCAGGGCGCGTAGCGCCTGGTCACGCACCTCGCCGGGACGAGCGGATGTTTTGCGCGCGGGGGCGGATATACGGGGCATGGTCATCTCCTTGGTGGTTTCCCTTTCTTGCAAAAGGGGGTTGGTGAGGTTGAGTGCGTTGGCGGTAGCGCCGACTGGCTTGCGCATCTCCACGCCGCGCAGCTGCGGCGGCAAGCCGGTCAGCCAGTACACGTCGCGCCAGCGCACACCGTCGGCGCTCAAGCGGGCGGCGTTGACGGCGCGGCGCGCAACCAGGTCATCCAGGGCGGCGGCGATCTCCGCCTCCGGCGCCGGCGGGCCGGGCAATCGACCGACCAGCTGCCACAGCGCCAGCGGCTGCTGCGCGCTGCTGCCGGCCAGGGCGGTGAGCAGGGCGTCGCAGATCTCAGACATGGTCCGCGGCTCCCCCGGCCCGCGCGCGATCATGCGCCAGGCTCGCAATCAGGGTAGTGAAGATCATGGCCGCGCCCCCCTGGCCGCCAGCGGGTAATCCACCCGCTCCGCGCCCGCCTCGGGCACCTCGTCTAGCCGCTCCGCCAATCGGCAGCGCTCAACGGCGGCGCGCAGCGCGCGGTTCTCGCGCGCCACCTCGTCGGCGTAGTCGCCGTTTCCAACAAAGGCGAAGGCCAGCAGCAGCGTGAGGGACACAATCCATACGGTGGACCAATGCGGTTTCGGCTCGTCCATGCGTTACTCCTTTGGTTTGTTGGGACAGGTCTGGCCGGGAACGCCTGGGAGCGCGGGCCCCCGGCCCGCCAACACCTGGCCTGGGAGCGCGGGCCCCCGGCCCGCCAACACCTGGCCTGGGACCGCGGGCCTCCGGCCCGCCAACACATGCGTTACTCCTATCGCCCCCGGCCCGCCAACACATGCGCTACTCCTTTGGTTTGTTTGGACATGTCTGGCAGATGACCCAGCGCGCGCGGGCGTCGCCGCCGCGCGGCTCCGGAATCAGGCTGATCCGCCGACATAGGGCGCGCTCGATGACGCGACCGACCAGCGGGCAATCGGGCCGGTCGTAGTGATCCAGCACCCGGCGCGCGATCTTGTCCGTGCTGGCGGGGTAGGTCCCGGCGAGCGCCTGGCTGATCGCGGATCGCGACAGGCCCATCGCCTCCGCCACGCCCGCGCGGCCGCGCGGATGGGCGTCAACCGCCTCCGCAAGCAGGGCCTTCCAATCAGTCATGGCCCGCCTCCCGGCACGGCAGCCGGTACACGGCGCCGCTGTTGGGGTCGTACACCTCGGCGCGGCTGGCGCGCCACACCGGGGCCTTGGGGCCGACGTCGATCGCCAGGCGGTAGCGCTTGCGGCCGTTGTCGGTGAGGCTGGCGGGCTTCTCGCGGCCGGCATCGGTGATGATGCCGGCGCGCGTCAAGGCGCGCACATACTTCCCCAGGTTTGACGCGGCGTCCCTCTCGCCGCCGTCGGCGACGATGTCGAGCAGGTCCGCCAGCGTGAACCTACGCGTCTCGCGCATCACCCACCAGGCGCGTGCGCGCAGGCCATAGGACCGGGTGCGCGGGGCGGTCTGGCCTTTGGTCACTTGCCGCCTCCCTGCCGTCCGTGGTTCTTCATCACGTCCTCGCACAGCCGCATACCGCGCACGTCGTCTCCGCTGAGACTGGTCACCTTGCGCCGCGCGGCGAGGGATTCCAGGGTCTTGCAAGCGTTGGCCAGCAGGCGGTAGCGACCCCGGCTCTGTTCGTGTACCTGGCGCACCACAGCGCCGTCCACCTTGATCTCGCACAAGCTGTCCAGGTACAGGGCGCAGTCCTCGACGCTGGCGGTCTTGAGCGTGGTCACGTCGCTGATCCGCGTGGCGATGTGCGCCAGCCGGTCCTCCGCGAAGCGGTGCCGCTCGCTGGTGTGGCACACCAGCACCAAAAGCACGCCGGCCTTCTCGGCGATGCGCCGCAGGTATTCGATGACCAGGCCCTTCTCGGGCAGGCCGTGCTGCGCCTCGTCCAGGATGATGGGGGCGCCGGTCTCGCGAAAGTACGCCTCGAAGCCGGCGTGCTGGTAATACGTGCTCTTGCCGTGCACGCCGGTCTGATCGGCCAGGTAGTCGCGCAGGTAGGCCAGGCTCATGCCGGGCACCCCTTCCAGCCGGCAGGCCATGCGCTCTGAGCCGAAGCGTTGCACGGTGGCGGTTTTTCCCGTGCCGGGCTCGCCGGTGAGCAGCATGATGCAGGCCTCCGGGCTGCCCCGGTTCTCCACCGCGGCAATGCCGGCCATGAAGCGCTGGTGGTTGCTGGTCTCGACGTAGTGGTGTTTCACCTGTAGACTAAGCTCCTGTCAGTTGTTGCAGTAAAAAGGCTGTCCGGTAGCGCCAACTACCGGGCGGCCACCTCTTCTGTGGGCGCAGGTTGTGCGTACAACAACGCCTTCATCTCGTCCCAAGTGCCTTCCTTCACCTTCTCCGCCTTGGGCGGCGGGCACTCGGCATCCATCTCGGCCAGCACGTCCCGCGCCGAGCGCAATTCCTCCTTCCTGGGCGGCTCGATGGGGCCGATCACCTCGCGGGCGTCGATAAGCTCGCCCTCGATGGGCTCGGCGCCAGGCAATTCGGCCCGCGCCAACTCGGCCTCCTTCTCCAGCTTTTTGACGCGCCGCTCCACCCGCTGAATGCGAAGTTCATCGGTGAGCGAGGTGGCGAAGTAACGTTTCTCGTTGCCGTTGAACTCGGCGGTGCAGACGAACTCGCCGTTAAGGCGTCGCACCACCACGCTGCCCGCGTCGTGCAGGTCATAACCCACCAGCACCTTCTGTCCGTCCAGGGCCATCAGCGCCCTGTTGGCGTAGGTGTTGTTCCACAGGCTCACCGTGCCGCGCTGGGCGGTGCGCTCCACGTGGGGGCGGAACAGGTGCAAAAGCTCCTCGGCGCTGAGCGTCACCCGATCTTCCTCGCGCAGCCGGGCGGCGTAGGCCGCCGCCGGGGTCTGGCCGTTCAGGGCGCGGTGACGGTGATGCTGGTTGTAATGCTCGACGACGGCTTCCAGTGCCGCCATGAACGCGCCCAGGCTGGGCAGGTGAGCGCTCTTGCCATAGCGGCGCAAGTCCTTCTCGATCTCGCCGCTGGTGCGCCGCAGATAGTCCCGGTCGGCGCCGGCGCCGTGAAAGGTGGGCAACTTGCGCGCCAGCGGAATGGTCAGCGTCTGCCACAAGCGCTCCACCAAGCCCCGGCCCTGAGGGTTGCCGGGAATGCCGACCTCGTGCCGGATGCCCAGGCGGGCGAGCATGCCGCCCACCGGGGCGTCCATGGCGCGGGCGGTCTGGCCGGCGCCATTGTCGCTGTAGTAGATCAGCGGCAGGCCGTGCCGGCTGACGGCGTGGCGCAGGGCGTCGCACACGGCGATGGTGTTTTCCGAGAAACTCACGCTCCAGCCCATCACACAGCGGCTGGCCACGTCCACGATCAGCGTCACCTCGGGCCTAAACGGCCGGCCGTGGTCCGGGTGCGCGATCTTGCCCTTCAGGGCATGGCCGTCGCCGGTCCACACGTCGTTGCTCCACAGGTCGTCCGTGCCACGCTTGACGTAGGGCAGCAGGGCCTTGAGGCCCGCGCCCTGGTTGCGCCCCCTGTACAGAATCTCCGGCGCATAGGTCTCGATCTTGCGGGTCAGCCGCCAGGCCTGGTCGTAGGAAAACGGCTCGCCCTGCCATTCCGCCAGGGCGGCGGCGTGGGCCTCGCGCAGGGTCGGTTTCTGTGGCCTGCGATAATGCGCCAGCAACAGCGGCGTCCAGGGCGGCAGCGACAGATCCTGCCCCTTCACCCTGGGCGCCAGGTCGCCGGCGCGAGCCCGCTCAAGCCAGGTGTAGTAAGTCTTCAGCGCAAGCCGCTGTCCGGCCCGCCTCTTGTCATGGCAGTGCGCGTAGGCATGCGCCAGGTGCGCGTCCAGCCGGCCTTCGGCGGCATGTACATTGAGAAACTCGATGGCATGGGCGACCTTCATGCCGCTACTGGCCACCCAGGCCAGGATCGTCGCCCGCGCCTCCTCTATGCCGCGTTGCCGCTGGGTTTGGCCGGCGGCGGCGGCAGGGTTTGCAGCCAGGCTGGCAGGCAATCCTCTTTGAGCCGGGACAGGCGCCCCTGGCTCTCCAGCAGCAGCAGCAACCGCTCGCCCACTGCGCTGATGCGCACCCCCCCGCCCCACCGCTCGATCATCCCCGCCGCAAGCAGGCGCTGACACGGTAGTCGCAGGGCATGCGTGCCCTCCGGCAACTCCGCCCACCCCCGCTTCGCCAGCAAGCTCAGCCAGATCATCCACGCCGCCGCCATCATCGGCTCGTGCTCGATCTGCCACCACAGGCAATGCGCCGCCCGGTCCATCTTCGGCGATATCGTCAAGTCGTACTCCCTTCACTGCGGCCCGTATGCCGACGGCCAACAGAAACGTCCCCCTGTCCACCCCGGCCGGCAGGCGGTCAAGGTCGATGCGGTATTCGAATCCTTTGCCTCGCGCTTTCTTGCGAGAAGGCCACAAATTTTTTTTAGCCGCCCGACGGATACTGGTTTCGTCAGTCGGCATCCCAGGCAGCCCCGCGAGCTGCTGAGCGGTCAGCCACAGGCTCATGCGTCTTCCTCCAACACCCGCTTCAACTCCTTGATCTTGCGGCTGGCCTCGTCGCGCAGCCGCTCCAGCTTGCCCAGCTCGGCGTCCAGCGCCTCCCGCCCGATGAGCAGGCGCGCGCCGCGCTTAGCCGCCAGCCAGGCCGTCAGCCCGTGCCCGCCGCACGCCACCTCCAGCGCCGGCACCTCCCACAAGGGCAGGTTGTAGGCCTCCCGGCTCTCTGCGCTGTAGGCATCCAACATATATTTGCTGATGTCCTTGCCGGTCAGCTCGCTCATGCGCGCCGCGATCTGGTAACGCGACTGCCCGCTGCCAGCCAGCAGCGCGCTCACCTGGTGCGCCACCTCCCGGCTGTAGTGCATGGTGGCCGCCGCCGCCGGCGCCGGCAGGGGCGCCTCGAACAAGTCAGCGGTGAACAGATCGGCGATCCGGCGCATCGCACCCTCCCCTCTGTCTACCAGGCCTGCCCGGCCTGCGTATCGCCAGCCGGCGCGGCGGGGGTATCATTCATTACATGTTTGCGCAGATCGTACCGCGGCCCGCGCTTGCCAATCTTGCGCCGGGTGCTCTCCCCGTCCGGCCCGTACCGGCTGGGCCAGATCGCTGCCGGGTGCACGCCCAGGGCGCGGGCGATGATCAGCTCCGCCGCCGGCCACGGCTTGCGCAGCGCCACGCGCAGGCTGTCCTTGCCGTAACCGTTCTCGCGCGACAGAGCGGTCAGGGTAGTGCCGCGCTTGCGCAGCTCGGCCACGATGTCATGCTGGCTCCAGTCCTCCAGGCGGGGGACCATCGGGCGGAAAGGCTTGGTCATGTTGGGCCTGCGATGTCTAAGTTTCGGGTGTGGCTATACTGCGCGCACTTAATTGCGCATGTCAATACCCTCTTGCGATTTTTTTCGCGTGCCCGATTCGCGCCCGATTCCGCTGCGCTGAAATAATTCTTGAATCAGCCCGGAAGCCGCACCATGACTGGCAATCAAGAGAATCGGGCGCGGTCGGATACGCCCGATCATGCACGCCCGATTCAGGGCGGAGAATCGGGCGCATTTGTACTGCGTCTAAAAGAGGTGATTGGTGACGAAGCCGTAGCGGCATTTTCCAGGCGTTGCCGGCTTCCAGAAAGCGTTGTTCGGTCCTACGTGAACGATGGAAAACAGCCGCGTATGGACAACCTAGTGGCCATAGCCAACGCTGGTGGCGTGACAGTGGACTGGCTGGCCACGGGCCGGGGCCCTAAGCGCCGCGCCGAGCTGCAAGCCCAGCTCGCGGCCACGCCCCCGGCTGTAGATCAGGAGGTGCTCGCCGTCTGCATCCAGGGCGTGCGCGAGAACTTCCCCGACGCCAGCCCGGAACAGTTCGCCCGCGCCGTCATGGACCTCTACACCCGCTTCATGGCCCTCAAACAACCCCAGAACAAGGCCCCCTAGACGGCGCTATCGTGCCATTCCTGCCCGCCCCCCCTGATCAAGGCCTCGCTCGTCGCCTGCCTTTGTGCCAAATATCCCGCAAATCCCCCCCATAACCAGCGCTTCAGGCCGCAAATCGTCTTTTCCTAATAAACCCGCCAAAACCCGCGCCGTTCCTGCACTTCCCGGCCTTTTTTCCGATTCTCAATCTGTGCCAAATATCCCGCCTCCCCACATGCCAATGACGTAGAGCTCCGGGGTCTTGGTGACGTTCAGGCGACGCACGTCCGCCATGTCCTGTTCGATCTTCGCACCGATGGCCTGGTCTCGCATGTCGCCGCGCAGCCGTTCCAGATCGAGGCCCAGCCCTTCGAGGTGCGGCCAGACCCGGTCCGGCTGCACGACATGGTGGGCGACCCAGTCGTCCTGCGCCTCCAGCAGGGCCTCCAGGGCTTCCCGATGCTTGCCCTGCCGCTCCGCCGCATAGAGCAGGGCCACCACGTAGTCCGAATTCTGATGAAAAGGCGCATAGCGCAGCACCAGGCGGATGCGCTCGGGATGGGCAGCCATCAGATCCTTGACCAGCGGATAGAAGCGCCTGCAGGTGCCGCAGGCGGGGTCAAGGAACTCCACGATCTCCACCCTGGCCTCGGGGATGCCGACTGTGGGCGCATGCGGGCGCACCAGGGCCGACTGGAATTCGGATACGCGTTGTTCGGCCTGCTCCGTCTTCTCGGCCTTGTGCAGCAGGGTGCCGACCGCGAAGGCGGCCAACAGGATCAAGAGGGCGGTGATGAACAGCGTCTTCTTCATTTGGACCCCTGCATTTGTGTCAGCAACAACAGGGCGACGATGGCGGAAAAACTCAGCACCGACAACAGCGGCAGGGTGACGAAGCCGAACCAGGTGATCGGTTCCACGGAGCAGGGCACCCCCTGGCTGCAGGGGGTGACCCGCTCCGGTATCAATCCGCTGGCCACCCCCCAATGGAACAGGGCCAGCAGCCAGCCCGTCAGGGCGAGGGGCAGGGCGTAGCGCACCACCCGCCGGTCGTAGGGAAAGAGCCCTGCGGCCAGGATCAACACCAGCGGAAACATGCAGATGCGCTGATACCAGCACAGCACGCAGGGCGTATGGCCCATGACCTCGCCAAGGAACAGGGCGGCCAAGGTCGATACGCTGGCCACGAGCCAGCTCAGGAAGACCAGGGTCCAGCCGGTGTCGATGGAAGGGTTTACACGCCTCATGAGTCAGGTTGCATGTTTTGCCGGTTGAATGCTGCGAACACGACATGCACGGTAAGGATGGTTCGCGGCGTGGTCAAGGGGCGCAAGTGACGGATGCTGGCCAGGGAGAAGATCCTTGGCTATGTTGATCGCGATTCCCGAGATGGCGTGACGAGTTCGCCCCGGCTGGTGGGGCCTCCCATCTCGGGTTATCCTTGTCGTTCCGAGCCGTCTCTACGACCAAGATGAAACAGCCCCCTGACTCGCTGCGCGCGTTTCCCCCCGAGGGAGTGGTCAGTTCCATCGGAACGGCCGTGCGGAGCTGACACGATGCATCGCGCCCATACCTGTTTCTGCGCAGCGTTCGCCCTGGCGCTGGCTTTGCTGCCGCTGTCCTGGGTGACGATCAGTCACGCGCAGACCGAAATCCACCGCGCCACCCGTCTGGGCAACCCGGCGACGCGTTTTGCCGACCCCCTGAAGACACCGGAGGATCTGCGCCGCACCTTGCTCAATGACGCCCTGCAGGAGGACGTGCAGAAGGTGTTGCGCATGAGCGGTTACCTCGGCCACATGGAGGATTTCCGGGAGGCGGCCCGGAATGCCCCGATCCGGGAATTGAGCATCCCCGTCGGCACGGTGCTGCCGGCGATGTCGACGCGCAGGAAAGGCCGGGTTGACCTCCTGCGCAACGTCCTGTGGGCGGGGAAGAAGCCGATCGATGCCTACGAGTTCTCCTTCATCTCCGGCGAGCGCCGCTACCGTGTGGTGACGCCCAAGGCCTGCAGCAATTTCTGGGTGGAAGAGCAGCTGCCGCGGCCCAAACACGAGCTGAGTCTGAGCTGTGTCTCACCGGCCGAATCGCCGCAGCCCTATATCGTCATGATCTGCAACACGCTGCGCAACACGGGCGACCTCATCGAGCCGCAGGCCCGCCTCACCCTGCCCATGCCTGAGGGTGCGAGGGTGAGGTGTGTTGCCGGCGGTGCCGATGTCAGCGACCGCAGCCAGCTGACCTGGACCTTCGACCAGTTCGCCCCGGGGGCGGCGCGCACCGTCTGCGCCACCTTCGCGCCCGAGCAGGCGCAGCGGATCGTGTTCCGAAGCACCGCCATGGGCAGCCGTGCCGCTGCGGTAGCGAGCCAATGCGAAACCCGGGTCGTGGCCTCGCCCGACGAACTGTTGGAGGTCACGGGCCCGACCGATATTGTCCGGGTGGGCAGTGAACTCGCCTATCGGATCCGGGTCCGCAATCTCGGGGCCTATCCGCTCACCCATCTCAAGCTGGGTGTCCGCCCGGCGCAGGGCCTGCACTATGTCGACGGGTCCGGACCGACGCCCGTCCTGGCAGCCGATGGGCATCGCCTGCTGCCCGAGGTGCTTGCGTCCCTGAACCCCGGGCAGCTGGCCGAATGGCGCATCGTCTTCAGGGCCGGCCAGGCCGGGGAGGCCCGCCTGCAGGTGGATCTGACCGCGGACCAGTTTTTCTGCCCGGTCGAGAAATCCGCAACCGTCATCCTGCAGTGAGACCGGTGGCGTGCTTCACAGGCTCTTTCGGCACACTGGGGTGCAGTCCGATTCCCGTCCATGCCGGCTGCTGTTAGGGCTGTTCCTCGCCTTCCCGCTCTCCGCCGCCATGGCAGAACCGCTGATCATCGACGACCGCAGCCGAGACGACCTCGTCTCCGGTTTGGGCACGAGCTGGCGCATGGTGGCCGACACCGTGATGGGGGGTGTCTCCAGCGGCCGTTTGCAACCGACGGTGCTGGATGGTCGCCCGTGCCTGCGGCTCACCGGGCGGGTGAGTCTGGACAACGACGGCGGCTTCCTGCAGATGAGCCTGGACCTCAGCCCCACCGGCGAGCTTGACGCCTCTGCCTGGCGGGGCGTCGAACTCACCGTGCGGGGCAACGGCGAGACCTACAACGTGCATCTGCGCAACCGCGACACCCGCATCGTCTGGCAGTCCTATCGGGCCAGTTTTCGCGCTGATCCCGAGTGGCGCCAGCTCCGGCTGCCATTCGGCGAGTTCCGCCCCTATCGCATCGACCGCCCCCTCGTGCTGCGCCACCTGCGCCGTCTGGGCCTGGTGGCCATCGGTCGCGAGATGGAGGCGGATCTGTGCGTGGCACGTGTCGCTTTTTACTGATCCCGGATGGCCCTTCGCGTCACGGCTCGGCCTTCAGGCCGATGCGTCGGCCTGAAGGCCGACCTACAATGCATCGGTTCATCTGAAGTCGGCGTCGGGATGGACGAACCGGGGCTGATCACATCACATCGCACGGCCCGAGCCCGTAACGGATGCGGCCATGTCCCGGTGTAGATCCGCTCGTCGTGCGGAACCCGGCGGTCTGTCCCGGACACCAACTCCGTAACCATGCCTGACACCCGCCGTCTGTCCTTGCCAGCGCCCCGTTTACAGCCAACCGATGTCATGAGCCGTCCTCGGCAGGCCGCTACGACATGGGCATCCCTCCTGCTGGCCCTCATCTTCCTGACCGGGGCGGCGGCACAGGCCGCGTCCAGCGTGGTCACCACCCCTCACCTGCGCGCGGAGCTGGTGAGCGAGGCGAGCACCCTGGAGGCGGGCCGGCCGTTCTGGGTTGCGCTGCGCTTCACCCTGCAGCCGGGTTGGCATACCTATTGGAAGAACCCGGGCGATTCGGGCGAGGCGCCGCGTATCCGCTGGCAGCTGCCGGATGGCTACAGCGCCGGCGACATCCAGTGGCCACCGCCCGAACGGCTGCCGGTGGGGCCGCTGATGAATTTCGGCTACGGCGGCGAGGCCTGGTTGCCGGTGCTGATCACCCCACCGACCGGCGCCGGCGCCGCCCCGGTCCGCCTGCGTGCATCCGCCACCTGGCTGGTGTGCAAGGAGGACTGCATCCCGGAGCGGGGCGAGTTCGACCTGACCCTGCCCGTGGGCGTCATGACCCCGTCGCCCTTGGCCCCTGTCTTCGAGGAGCTGCGCGCGCGCCTGCCCAGGCCCCTGGCGGGGGCGAAATGGACCATCGAGGCGGGGGTGTTGCGGCTGCACCTGGCCCGTCTCGCAGGGGACGGGCTGAGGGCGGCCTGGTTCTTCCCGGAGGACTACGGTGTGCTGGAGCATGCCGCCGAACAGGGGCTGAGCCTGGAGGGACGCACGCCAGTCCTCACCCTCAAGCCGGGGGCGGTGGGACCGGACCCGGCCGGAACCCTCCGCGGGGTGCTGGTCGCCGAGCGCGGGGGGCCGACGGGGACGATCACCGAGGCCTGGACGGTACAGGCGCTGCCGGCTGCCACGGCGAGCGCAGCGTCCGGGCTTGTCCTCGCCATGGTCATGGCCCTGGGCGGGGGGCTGCTGCTGAACCTGATGCCCTGTGTCTTCCCGGTGCTCGCGCTCAAGGCCTTGCATCTCATGCAGCATGCGCGTGCGGATCCGGTGCACACTCGCCTGAGCGGACTCGAGTTCACGGCCGGGGTGCTGCTCAGTTTCCTCGTCCTGGCCGGTGTGCTGCTCGTCCTGCGCGCCGGTGGCGAGGCGGTGGGCTGGGGCTTCCAGCTGCAGTCGCCGGCCTTCGTCGCCGGATTGGCCTGGCTCATGCTGGCCCTGGGCCTCGGGCTGTCCGGTGTGTGGAGCCTGGGCGGGGCCTGGATGGGCCTGGGCCAGAGCCTGGCGGCACGCGGCGGCGTGAGCGGCGCCTTCTTCACCGGCGTGTTGGCGGTGGTGGTGGCCACCCCCTGCACGGCGCCGTTCATGGGTGCCGCCCTGGGCTATGCCCTGGCCCAGCCTGCCAGCGTTGCCCTGGCGGTGTTTCTGGCGCTGGGTCTGGGTATGGCCCTGCCCTGGCTGGCCATCGCCTTGTTCCCGGTCCTGGCGCGCGGGCTGCCAAGGCCGGGGCCCTGGATGGAGCGCTTCAAACAGCTGCTCGCCTTCCCGCTCTATGCCACGGTGGCGTGGCTGATCTGGGTGCTGGCGCAGCAGACCGATGCCCGCGGGCTGGCCCTGGCCCTGGCCGGTCTGATCGGGGTGGGGCTGCTCGCCTGGCTCATCGGCCAGGGCAGGGGCCGTCTCATCGCCATCACCGCATTGGCCGGGGGGATCCTGCTGGTCGGCCTGGCGCGTGAGATCGAGCCTGGCGCCGCGGCCGAGACGGCGGCTGCTTCCGGCCACTGGGAGGCCTACGACGAGGCGCGGCTGGCGCAGTTGCAAGCCCAGGGCCGCCCCGTGCTGGTGAACTTTACCGCGGCCTGGTGTATCACCTGTCAGGTGAACGAACGCATTGCCCTCGATACCCCCACCGTGCGCCAGGCCATGGCGCAGGCCGGTGTTGTGCGCCTTATGGCCGACTGGACGCGGCACGACCCCGACCTCACCCGCATCCTGGAGGCGCACGGCCGCAGCGGCGTGCCCCTGTACCTGCTTTACCCCGCAGGCGGCGGCACCCCCGAGGTGCTGCCTGCCGTGCTCACCGAGGCCCTGATGCTGGCCCGTCTTGATGCGCTCGGCGCGCATCGGTCGCCCGGCGTCGACCTGCCTGCCCAACCTTGAGGAGAACCCCCATGAACACCCGAGCGACCCACCTCTCCCGCCGTGCCGTCATGCTGTCCGCCCTGGCCCTGATGGGCGCCGGTCTCTACTGGCTGCCGGGTCCGGTGCGCGCCCATGCCCAGGTCGGCCAGCCTGCCCCCGTCTTCGCCGGCACCGACAGCCAGGGCAGGGTCCACCGTCTGGCCGACTACCGCGGCAGGACGGTGGTGCTGGAGTGGACCAATCACGACTGCCCCTACGTGCGCAAGCATTACGGCAGCGGCAACATGCAGCAGCTGCAGCGCCAGGCCGCCGCCGACGGCGTGGTGTGGCTGACCGTCATCTCCTCGGCCCCGGGCAAGCAGGGTCACGTGACCGGCCGTCAGGCCGACGAACTCACGCGCAGCCGCGGTGCCGCCCCGCAAGCCGTGCTCCTGGACGAGCGCGGCGAGATCGGGCGGCTCTATGCCGCCAAGACCACGCCGCACATGTACATCATCGACCCGCGCGGCACCCTGGTCTACATGGGCGGGATAGACGACAGGCCGACCGCCGATCCCGCCGACATCGCCGGGGCCCGCAACCACGTCGCCCAGGCATTGGCGGAACTGAAGGCGGGCAAGCCCGTGAGCCAGGCGCTCACCCGGCCCTATGGCTGTTCGGTGAAGTATTGACGTGCTCCATGGCAGGCGTGCCGGCCGCATGATCCCGGCCAAGCAGCGCGCCAGGACGGATGGCGCAGAGGTCGCAGATGAGCAAGACCGTTTATCTCAAGGACTACACCCCGCCGCCCTTCCTGGTGGATGAAGTCGGCCTGGACTTCGACATCCGCGACGATCACACCCGCGTGCGGGCGCGCCTCGAGCTGCGCCGCAATCCGGATGCCACCGCCGACACCCCCCTGCATCTGGACGGTGAGGCGCTGGAGCTCCTGGCGTTGCGTCTGGACGGCCAGGCACTGACCGCGGATGCCTACGTCATCGACGCACACGGCCTCACCCTCGTCGGCCTGCCCGCACACTGCGTGCTGGAGACCTCGGTGCGCATCCGGCCCGATGCGAACACCAGCCTCTCCGGCCTTTACCGCTCCGGCAGCGGCTATTTCACCCAGTGCGAGGCGGAGGGCTTCCGGCGCATCACCTATTTCCCGGACCGGCCGGATGTCATGGCGCGCTACACCGTCAGCGTCGAGGCCGGGCGCGATGCTTGCCCCGTGCTGCTGTCCAACGGCAACCTGGAGGCGGCGGGGGAGGCCGAAGGCGGGCGGCACTGGGCGCGCTGGCGCGACCCCTTCCCCAAACCCAGCTATCTCTTCGCCCTGGTCGCGGCGCGGCTGGACCGGCTGACGGACTTTTTCACCACCGCCTCGGGGCGCCGGGTGACGCTGGATATCTACGTGCAGCCGGGCAAGCTGGCCCAGGCCGGGCACGCCATGACCGCGCTCAAGCGGGCCATGGCCTGGGACGAACGCCGCTTCGGCCTGGAGCTGGACCTGGACGGCTACCGCATCGTCGCCGTGGACGACTTCAACATGGGGGCGATGGAGAACAAGGGCCTCAACATCTTCAACACCCGGTACGTGCTGGCCAGCCCGGCGACCGCCACCGATGCGGACTATCAGGGCATCGACCGCGTCGTGGCGCACGAGTACTTCCACAACTGGACCGGCAACCGGGTCACCTGCCGCGACTGGTTCCAGCTCTCGCTGAAAGAGGGCCTCACCGTCTTCCGCGATCAGGCGTTCGGCGCCGATATGCATTCGGCGGCGGTCACCCGCATCCAGGAGGTGCGCGGGCTGCGCGCCGCGCAGTTCCCCGAGGACGCCGGCCCCATGGCCCACCCGGTGCGTCCGGCGGCCTACCAGGCGATCGACAACTTCTACACCGCCACGGTCTACCGCAAGGGGGCCGAGGTGATCCGCATGATGCACACCCTGCTCGGCGAGGTGGCCTTCCAGGCCGGCATGCGGCTGTATTTCCAGCGCCACGACGGCCAGGCCGTGACCTGCGAGGACTTCCTGGCAGCGTTGCGCGACGCGACACCGCAGGGGGCGGCCCTGACCGGCTTCGAGGCCTGGTATACGCAGGCCGGGACGCCGCGGCTGACGGCGCGCGGCGCATATGACCCGGCGTCGCGGCGCTATACCCTCAGCCTCGCCCAGTCCAACCCGCCGACCGCCTATGAACGGCGTCTCGAGCACGATGGGCAGCCGCAGCCGCGGCCGCCGCTGCCCATTCCCGTGGACGTCGGCCTGCTGGGGCCCGATGGCAGCGAGCTCGCCGGCACCCGCGTGCTGCTGCTGGACCGGTCGGAGCATGACTTCGTCTTCGAGGACGTCCCGGCGCCGCCGGTGCCCTCCCTGCTGCGCGGCTTTTCCGCGCCGGTGCACCTGGACTACCCCTACGCTCAGGCCGAGCTGTTGCACCTGCTCGCCTTCGACAGCGATGCCTACAATCGCTGGGAGGCCGGCCAGCGCCTGGCGGAGACCCTACTGCACGCCGGCATCGCCGCGGGAGGCACGACGGCCGGCTGGATCCCGGCCGCCTATGCCGAGGCGCTGGCACGGCTGCTTGAGATCGCCGCAAGGGGTGGGGTAGACCCCGCCCTGGTGGCGGAGATCCTGGAACTGCCCTCCGAGAGCGTACTGGCGGAGGGCCTGGATGCGCCCGACCCGGAGGCGATTTATCGCGCACGCGAGACCCTGCGCCGTCACCTGGCCGCCAGCCTCAAGGACCTCCTGCACCTGACGCGTCGCGCCCTGGCGCCGACCGGACCCTACCGACCCGACCCGGCCGACGCCGGACGGCGCGCCCTCGCCAACGCCTGCCTCGATCTGCTCGTCACCCTGGACGAGCCCGCCCATCTGGACCTCGCGCTGGATCAATACGAGCGCGCCGACAACATGACCGACCGCCTGGCGGCCCTCAACGCCCTGGCCAACCGTCCAGGCCCGCTCGGCGATGCGTTGTTGGAACGCTTCTACGCCGCCTGGCGCGAGGAGTCCCTGGTGGTCGACAAGTGGCTCGCCATCCACGCCCTGCGACGGCCGGACGGCACGACAGCGCGGGTGCGCGCCCTGCTCGAACACCCCGCCTTCGATATGCGGGTGCCGAACCGGGTCTATGCCCTGGTGCGCAACTTCGCCGCCGCCAATCCGCGCCATTTCCACGCCGCCGACGGCGAGGGCTACCGTCTGGTGGCCGAGGTCATCGCGCGGCTGGACGGGCTCAACCCTCAGGTGGCGGCGCGCATCGCCCGCGCATTCGATCGCTGGCGGCACTACGACGCCGGTCGTCAGACCCACGCACGCGCCGCGCTCGAGGGGCTGGCGATACAACCCGACCTGTCGGTGAATACGCGCGAGGTGGTGGAGAAGGCGCTGGCTTGACCGACTACCGCGCCGCGCAGGGCGGAGCGTCGGTCTCCTCACGGCCTCGGTTCAGAAGCGGTTTTCCCGCACCACCTCCTCGAGCGGCAGCTGACCCGGCTTCGGCCAGGCCGGCTGCAGCGCGCGGCCGATGGCGATCATGGGTCCCATGACGTGGTCGGCGGGCAGCCGGATGAGCTCGGCGACCCTGTCGATGTCGTAGCCGATCATGGGGCAGGAATCATAGCCCAGACCCTTGGCCGCGAGCATGAGAGTCTGGGCGGCCATGCCAATGGAACGCTGCGCCTCGTCGCGCTGCAACCATTCCCGACCCACGTGGAAGGGGCCGATCCAGTCCACGATCAGCGTCCGCACCTCCTCGGGGGCGTTGCGCCAGTATTGCTCGGGCGACTTCCGCCAGGCCATGACGTCCGCGGTGACCAGTACCAGCAGCGAGGCATCGGTGATCTGGCTCTGGTCGAAGGCGAGGGCGCGCACCTGCCGACGCAGTTCAGGGTCACGCAGGATGACGAAGCGCCAGTGCTGGACGTTGAAGCTGGTGGGAGCCTGGATGGCGGCCTCCAGCAACTTGCGCTCCTCCTCGGGGTTGAGCCGGTGCTCGGGGTCGAAGCGTTTCACCGAGCGGCGTTGGTAAATGGCGTCGAACACGTCCATGGTCAGTCTCCATCAGGGTGGTGAAAATCGGGCGCCGGCCGAGCTGCGCCGGCGGCAGGCGGCCGAGCAATATTTCACCTCCGGCCAGACCCTTGCCCAGCGCTTGCGCCAGGCAAAGGGGCGACCGCAGATCGGGCAGGTCTTGCTGGGCAGGTGCGGCTTGCGGTGTGCCATCGGCGTTTCAACCCAGATTGTCCATTAGGACGCGGGAAGGCGCGAAGCCCATGATCGAGGCAGGTTGCGCGTGACGGTCGCAGGCGAGGTTGAACACCTCGCCGAGAAGTAACGCGCAAGCTGGCCGATCAGGGGCGAGCGAGGCCCGCGTAGGCCGGGAGGCTGCATCTGGAAGCACTTCGATCGTCGTCTGGCACAAAGCTGCCGAAGGCATGGGCCGGTCTAATGGACAATCTGGGTTCAATCGAACAAGCTCGCCTGCGGGCTTTGCACGCGCCTGCCGGCTGCACGCTTGCGGCTGCCCAGGGCCTGCTGGATGCGCCGACTCTCGGCGCGCGCCTGCGAGCCGCGGTAGGCGGCGGCCAGCCGCGCGCGTGCCGCGCGCGCGGCCGCTTCGTGCTCGACGATGGGCAGGGGATAGTCGTGCCCGAGGCGGCAGCCGCAGCGTGACTGCAGGCTTGCCGACATGCGCCAGGGGGTGTGGATCCACGCCGTCGGTACGGCGCCGAGTTCGGGCAGCCAGCGCCGGATGAAGACGCCGTCGGGGTCGTGGTCGAGCGATTGCTTGACCGGGTTGTAGATGCGCCAGGCATTGATGCCGGTGCTGCCCGACTGCATCTGCATCTGGCTCCAGTGGATGCCGGCCTCGTAGTCGGTGAACAGGCGCGCCAGGTGCAGGCCCGCTTCCCGCCAGGGCTGCCACAGGTGATAGCAGGCGAAGGCGGCGAGCATGGCGCGCATGCGGAAGTTGATCCAGCCGCTCGCCGCCAGGGCCCGCATGCAGGCATCCACGAGCGGGTAGCCGGTGTGGCCTTCGCCCCATGCGCGCAACAAGTGTGCATCCACATCTCGGCGGGCGCCGGCCAGGGCCGGGTGCAGGTCTTCGAACTCCAGGCGCGGGGCGCTTTCCAGCTTCTGCATGAAGTGGCTGCGCCAGGCCAGGCGCGCCTCGAAGGCGGCGAGTGGGCGGCGCCATGCGGACAGACGTGTATACTCGCGCGCCTGCCGCTGCCGTGCCTGCAGGGACTGCACCACCTCCTTGAGTGACAGCGTGCCCCAGGCCAGGTGCGGCGAGAGCCGGGAGCAGGCTTCCCAGGCCGTGAGCGGTGAGGACATGCCGCGGGCGTAGTCCGCGACCCGCCCGGTGAGGAAGGATTCGAGCAGGTCCAGGGCCGCCGCACGTCCACCTGGTTGGACGCGGGGGCAGGGGACCGTCTCGGTGAGACCGGCTGGCAGCGCGGGCAGGGGCTCGGAGCCCAGACCGGGGTCGGGCAGATGGCGCGGCGGCGCACAGAGGGGGGCGGCCAGCGCCTGATCGCGCCGGCGGGCCCAGCCATCGCGCGAGGCCAGACGGCGGATGACGCCGTCCTGCGGGTGTTCGTGCCAGGGGATGCCATGCCGGCGCGCCCAGGCCGCGACCGCCCGGTCGCGCCGGTAGGTCCAGTCGTTGCCGGTCTCCTGGTGCGACCACAGGGCGGCGATGCCGCGCTCCCGGCGCAGGGCGTCGAGCACGGCCACCGCATCGCCGCTGCGCACGATCAAGCGGCTGCCCAGACCGCGCAGGGCGGCATCGAGCTCCATCAGCCCGGCCAGCGCGAATCGCCATTGGCGGACACTGGCGTCCGGCTGGCTCCACAGACCCGGCTCGACGACGTACAGCGGCACGACGGCACCGGCACGGCTCGCATCCAGCAGCGGACGATGGTCCCAGACGCGCAGGTCGCGCTTGAACCAGACCACGTGCAGCGGCGCCCGTGACATGAGGTGACTCAGGTCGGCCGGTCGTTCAGTTCCGCCGACAGCCCCTCGTTTCCGGGCAGGGCAAGCAGGGCGTTCACCAGCTTCATCAGGGCGTGCTCCTCGCCGCCCTGGTCCACCTCGACATGGTCGTTGTCGGGCATGGGCGCGCCGATGGACATCGGGATCACCGAGGCACGTCCGCGACCGGCCATGCGGCCGCCGTCGGTGACCAGGTAGTAGCTGCGGTAGCGCTCGGCGCCGTCGGCATCCCGGCCGTGCAGCTTGAGTGTCATCATCTCCATAGGGCTTCCTTTCCGGGGTTGACTGGGAGTTCGGGGGCCTGGTCGGCTGCGGCGTGCAGACCGGTTAGCCAGGACTGCGGCACGCCCCGGGCGTGACCCAGCAGGCCGCCGACCACGGCGCCGCGGTGACAGTTGTCGCCGCCGGCGAGGGCATTGGCTCGGATGCCGGCCGTGAAATCGTCGTGGTACTTCCAGGCGAGGTAGAGCGCCGCGGGAAAGGCCTGGTCGATGTAGCAGGCGGGGCTCAGGCGCGGGCCGATGACGTCGAGGTCGTCCTCTGACGCCCAGGCGTGGAGGTGTTGCGGCGCGATCCAGTCGGCTGCCTGGTTGTCGATCGCTTCGCGCAGCGGCGCGCCCGCAGCCACGGCCGCCAGCAGGCCGACCAGGGTGTCGGCGGCCTTGAGCACACGCGGGTGGCGGTGGGTCAGGCCGACATGCATGCTGACGATGCCGCGCAGGTCGGCCGTCTCCGCCGTGGGCAGGGCGGCAAACAGGGCCGGCACCGCGGCGAGTCCGCCGATGTGGACATCCTCGATGCCGCACAGACGGGGCGGGATGCCTTCCGCCAGGCGAGTGAAGAAGCCGCGATGACACGCCTCGACATAGGTGTCGCGGTGTCGGCCCGGTGTGCGCATGAAATCGATGTAGGCCCCGAGCCAGGCGTCGGGGTCGTAATGACCGGCATCGGCGACCTGGCGGTAAAGCAGGCGGGCGAGCTGGAAGTTGAGGGTGTTTTCACCCGCGGCCAGAAACTGGTGGTAGTGCACGCCGGGCCGTCCCCAGTAGGCGGCCTGTTCATGCAGGATCTCGCCGCGCGCGTTGGGTGCCGTGTAGCGCGAACGCCACAGGATGCTGTCCGGATGCGGGTTCTTCGGCGCCAGGTAACGGTCCGGCTCGCCGTAGTCGCGTCTCAGGGCGGCGCGGTCGTAGTACCAGTGCACCGGCATGGCCAGGGCATCGGCCACCAGGGCGCCGGCGTGGGCGAGGAAGGGATCACGGCGCATGTTAGAGCTCCAGGGGACCGACATGCGCCACGGCAGAGGGGTCGTCACGCCACACGGCGGGGTCGGCATCGACGTAGAGTTCGACCAGCAGTCCGTCCGGGTCGCGCAGATAGAGCGACTGGCTGACCCGGTGGTCGGACTGACCGAGGATGCGTACACCCAGACCGGCGAGTCGGTCGCGCCAGGCGCGCAGGGTGGCCAGATCGTCACCGACCTTGAACGCCAGGTGATGCAGGCCGGGGGAGCCGTCCGCTGGCGATTGGGCCGTCGTCAGGGCCTCCACCAGGGCAAGGTCGTGGTGTCGTGCGCCGCCGCTCAGAAACACCATGTCGCGGTAGCGGGCCACCTCCCTCAGCTCGAGTGTGTCGCGATAGAACGCGAGCGATCGGGCGAGGTCGTGCACCTTGAGCACGGCGTGACCGAGGCTGGGGGCAGGGCGGGGATCTCTCGTCTCAGGCACGGCCGACCCCATAGGGCGTGGCGGCGCAGGCCGCTCGATGCGCCGCGTCGAACAGCTCGATGACCAATTCGTGTGCCGATTCCGGCGCTGCGCCTACCATGCGGGCGCGTACCGCCAGCGTCAGGCAAAGCGCCTGCAGCACGTCGCCGTCACTTAGTTCGCTGCACTCATCCACGCCGCGGCTGATGGTGTCGAGCAGCGCGGTGAGCAGATCGGACACGCCCTGGGCGGAGCGGGTTTGCGGGTGCAGGGGAAAATCGACATCGTAGGCTACGCCGCCCGAGGTGATGGCGGTGAAGGTGAGGGTTCCGCTCATGCCAACCTCGCGTAGAGATGCCGCGCCATGAGCCCGGCCACGTCGACCCGCGCCTTGAGCCTCGCGCACAGCAGGAAGCAGCCGGCGAGCTTGCGGTGCAGGAAGATCAGGTCGGCCGGTGGCGGCCGCCAGTGACCCTGGTCAAAGCCCAGGGCATAACTCGAATCGCGCAGACGGGTGGTCAGGTCGGTCTGGCCGAAATCATAGGGCGCGGACTGTCTGGCCGGTTCGCCGACCAGCAGGAACAACTCGGTGACCGCGCGCCGGCGCTGAATAGGGTCGCTATCGGCCAGATAGCCCGCATCGAGGGCGGCCCGTTCGACGCCCCGGGCATCGCCGTCACAGGCGGCCTGCATGAGGGCGCGCACCTGCGCCATGCGCGCCTGCGGGTAGACGCGGGTGGCACCGAAGTCGAGCAGGCCGATGCGCCCTGTCTCGTAGTCGTAGCGGAAATTGGCGAAGTTGGGATCGGTCTGCACCACACCGAACTCGAGGAACTCCCGCAGCAGCAGTTCGACGAGCCGCGCGGCCACCCGGTCGCGCAGGGCCTGATCGGATTCGGCCAGGGATTCCACCGCAACGCCGGGTACGAAGCTCATGACCAGGACGTCGCCGGTGCTGAGTTCATCCAGCACCTCGGGCAACAGCAGGTCCGGGTCCCCCGCGAGCAGTTGCCGGAACTGTCGGATGTGTGCCGCCTCTCGCCGGTAATCGGCCTCCTCGTGCAGCTGGCGCTTGGCCTCGACGAGCAGCTCGTCCAGTGTGGTCTCACCGGGCAGCAGCGGCAAGACGCGCAGCAGGGCGGCCACGTTGTCGACGTCGCTGTCGATGCTACGGCGCACACCGGGGTACTGCACCTTGATCGCCAGCCGCCGTCCGTCCTGCAGCACGGCTTCATGCACCTGACCTATGGAGGCGGCCGCCAGCGGCGTGAAATTGAAGCGCAGGAAGTGTCGCTCCCAGCCCCCGCCCCAGTGCGTCTCGAGCACCTCGGCCAGCTGGCCGAGCGGCATGAAGTGGGCGTCCTCGCGCAGCCGCGAGAGTACGGCGGTGAATTCCGGCGGCAGCAGCTCACCGGCCTCCATGGACATCAGCTGCCCCACCTTCATGGCCGCTCCACGCAGGCGCGAGAGCTTGTCGGCCAGGCGAGCGGCATTGTCCGGGGTGAGCAGCAGCTCGCGCGCCGGTGGCAGCCGGCCCTGGGCCATGCGTCGGGCACCCTCGGCCAGCATCCCGCCGGCCAGTCCCATGGCGAGACCACCGAGAAACATCAGGCGACTGGTTCGATGGGCGGGTACAGCGGCGGGGCGGTTGTTCATGGATGTGCCTTTCGATATTTGTCCTGGACAGACAGGCAAATCATAACAGGGTTCCTGTGTCGCGCCGACGAAAAAAACCCGCCTGGGGGCGGGCCGGCAACGAGGATTGCGGGGCTCAATACTGGTTGGCCGCCCATTCGTCGATCGGGACGCAGGCCTTGTCGATCGGTGCGCAACCCTCGCCGAGCATGGGGGCGATGCAGATGTACTCGTTGCCCTCCTCGTCGGTGAGATTGCGCACCGGTAGCTGGTCGACGGATTCGAAGCCGCGGCTGTCCATCAGCACGAAATCGAATCGATCGCCGATGCTGACACCCAGGCGTCCGCCGTTGCCCTCGCCATACTTGGCCCACCAGGATTCGGGGTCGGCGCCGTCATAGCTCGGGGACATGCGATCGCTGCCGCGTTGGTGCCAGGAGACGATGGTCGGCTCCTGCATGCGGTTTTCCCTCGCCGCGGCCTTGGCCAGTCGGCTGGCCTCGGTGAAACTCAGTTCATTGCCCTGGTATGCGATGTGGATGCTTTGCATGGTCTGGCTCCTCTCGTGATCAGTGGGGGGTCGGCGCTACGTCAGCGTTGCCTGACGTATTGTTATTGTCTAGGACAAAAAACAGGACATGCAAGAAAATTCTGGGAACATAAAAAAATTCAATAGTCATGTGGTACCGAACAGGATGGCCCAGAAGCGGAACCGGTCTGTTCCTCGATGTCATGCCAGGAACCCGATCCGGCCCGATCTGTCTTCTGCAAGCGGGACGGCGCTGTCCCGCAGATCGGAGCAAGTATGCACACCTCGGCCTGTCCCGTACCGACCCATCCCCGCTGGCTCGGCTCCACCGGTGTAATGCCGTTCGTGGCGCTGGCCATCCTGACCTGGGTGCCTGGTAGTCACCAGAGCCTGGCCGCACAGGCCCTCCTGGCCTACGGCGCCGTGATCCTGTCCTTCGTCGGCGCCTTACACTGGGGTCTGGCCATGTCCAAGCAGCCCGTGCAAGGTTCGCATGGCGCTCGGCTCTATGTCGGCAGCGTGGTGCCGGCCTTGCTCGCCTGGGTGGCCCTGCTGCTGCCGCCGGGGTGGGCGGTCGCGATCCTGCTGGCCGGCCTGTGGGGGCACTACACTCAGGACCGGCGCCTCGCTCGCTCGTGGGTCCTGCCGGACTGGTATCTGCCCCTGCGTCTGGCCCTGACGAGTACCGCCAGCCTGGCCCTGGTCCTGGCCTGGCCGCGCCTGTTCTGAGCGGGGCCCTGATGGACTGGTTCACCCGCAAGCTGCCGCTGGGGTCTCGCGCGCGGCAGGACGACTTCCCGCCCAGCCGTTTCGCCGCCCTGCGACGCGCCCTGTGCGCCGAGCCGGCGCGCTATGCCCGCACCCGCAACCATCTCGACGGTGCCGTGACCGCCCTGTCGCCCTACGTCACACACGGCCTGCTGCCGGCGGATGAGCTCTTCGACCTGTGGCGTCGGCGGCTGGGGTTGAACCTCGGGGACAAACTGCTGGCCGAGCTGGCCTGGCGGGAGTTCTTCCACCACGTCTGGCATCACCGCGGTGAGGACATCCTGCGTGACCTGGGGCCGGGCCTGCCGGGTGTCCGCTACGCCGACCGACTGCCCGCGGACCTCCGCCAGGCGGCGACCGGCGTGCCGGTCATCGACGCCACCGTGCGTCGCTTGTATCGCACGGGCTGGCTGCACAACCACCAGCGCATGTGGCTCGCCAGCTACGTGGTGCATCTGCGCAAGGTGCACTGGCGCGTGGCGGCCGACTGGATGTACGGCCACCTGCTCGACGGCGACCTGGCCAGCAATCACCTGTCCTGGCAGTGGGTGGCGGGCACATTCAGCCGCAAGCCCAATTTGTTCAATGCCGACAATGTCGAGCGTTATGCGCCCGAACTCGGCAGCCGCGGCACGGCCATCGACCGGTCCTATGCCGAACTGGAGACCATCGCCCGCAGTCGCACCGATACCGGACCGGAGGACCGCGGTCCGCTGCCGTCCGAGGCGCCGGCCCTGTACGAACTGCCTCCGGGATGGCCAAGGGCTGACACCCTGCCCGAGTGGCAGGACAGATGGACGGCCGTCGTGCACCCCTGGTCGCTCGAAGGCCGTGTGCCGGGAATCAGGCAGGTCGGCATCCTGCACGCGGACTTCCATCGCCGATTTCCCTGGTCTGCCCGCCGCTGGTCCTTCGTGTTGGAGCGCATGGGCCGTATCTGCGATGAGATCCATACGGGCGATCTGGCCGAGATCGTCGGCGCCTTGGCCCCGCCGGAGCGGCTGCTTGCCGTGATGACCCTCAACCCCGGTTATCGGGAGGGTCTGACCCTCGCTGTCGGCGGTTGTCTTGCGCCGCCGCCCACCGCCCTGCCGGAGCTGGCAGACTGCAAGCGGTCTTACAGCGCCTGGCTCAAGGCACAATGCCGACGTGAGCCCGGCCTGTGCGCTGCAAAGCCAGGTCGAACCTGACCATGTCTCCGCGCTGGGGACGCTCAGTGCGGCCCATCCGGCACGTCCACGGAGCGTGCCATCAGGGCGTAGAACAGGGATAGTACCCGTTGGGGGCAGGCCTCGCCCGCAATGCGCAGGGCCTGGAAGCGGCGATTCATGTCCGCCGACAGGGCGGTCTTGCTGCAGGGTCCGAATCCCATGCTCCAATTGGCGAATTCGCGTCCGTTCACGTCTTCACGGAAGAGCAGTCGCAGGTCCTCGTGACGCGGATCCCGGCGCAGTCGTCCCAGCAGGTCATCCAGGGCGGCTGCCGGCCCTTCAAGCACCTGGAAGAAGTGACCACCGCAACACTGCAGGTGTCCGGTGATGCGCTGTTGCGGGTTGTAGCGACGGGACTGCTCGACGATGCGGCGAATATCGTCATCGCTCAGGCCGGGCGCGGCTGTGCTGATGTAGGCGAGTCGATCCATGGACGGCAATCATCCGCGCATTGACGCTCGGATGTCGAGGCGGAGACGTCTATATGATCCTAAAAACCGCAGTTGACCGCTATATTGGATTCGTAACATGAGGAGAACACTACAATTTCTGCCTTCGGTGGAGGTCACCCGTCGGGTGAGCCCGCTACGCGCCCGCTTTCCGGGCCAAACCGGCACCTGGCTTTGTCGCTCCTCCTTGCAGGGGGCGACCCTGCGGCGTCGTCGCTTCGCGCCAGCCACCGGTTTGGCCCGGCCCTCGGACGCGTTCAACTGCGGTTTTTAGGATGATATTTGGCCTCGGGCAGGTGTCTCGCGGTCACGACGCGTGCCGGGAGCAGCGTCTGTAAATCCCGGCACGCGCCCGAACCTCGACGGATCTGGTCTGGGGTGTCAGGGGCGGTGTATCTCAGTTCGGGAGGATCACTGTGTCGATGACGTGGATGACGCCGTTTGAAGCCACCACGTCGGTCTTCACCACTTTGGCATCGTTGACCATGACGCCGGACTTGCCCGCCTTGATGGTAATGGGCTGGCCCTGAGCGGTCCTGACCTCGCCGCTCTTCACATCCTTGGCCAGGATCCGGCCGGGCACCACATGGTAGGTCAGTACCTTGGTCAATGCCGCCTTGTCGGCCAGCAAGGCATTCAGTTTGTCCGCCGGGATCTTGGCGAAGGCAGCATCGGTCGGGGCGAATACCGTAAAGGGGCCGGTGCCCTTGAGGGTGTCGACCAGACCGGCGGCAGTCAGCGCCTTGGCCAGGGTGTTGAACTGGCCGGCGCCGATGGCGGTATCGACGATGTCTGCCCGGCTGGCGGACTTGTCGCCGTAGGCGGTGGCCTGTGAGCTGCCATAACCCATGCCGGCCAGGGAGATGCCAGGGGTGACGGCGAGGACGGCGGCGGAAAGGGCGGCGGCGAGCGTGGTCTTGAGGGGGGTGCGGATCATTTCAGTGACTCCTTGTGCAGTTGGGGAAAGGCCGGAACGTTCACAATCGTCCAGGCAATGTCCTGGACAAACAGCCGGTAGATAGGTTCGCGCCGGGACTGTCAAAGGTTGTTAAATATTTGTTACTTGACTGGAGACAGCTGATAAGACGCGGTCTACGGTGATTCGCTGATGGAACAAATTGCCCTTTGTCCAGACTAATGAGAGTAATGATTGCGGCTTTGTCCAGCCAACCTGAGAAGGAGATGATGATGCGGACCCGGCCTCGCACACTGCGCAACCGCACCCTCGCCACCCTGGCCCTGACCATGGCCCTCAGCGCCCCTGCCGTCGCCGGCGGTGGTTACGGCTACACGCATCCGGCCCACGCCTTCCACGCCTATCACGGCAAGAGCTATATCCATCCGCACGGGATACAGGGCATGTCCTCCGGCTGTCCCTACATGCAGTCCGGCATGGCCAAGGCGCCCGCCAGAAGCCTGGGCGTGATGGTCAGCAGTCTGCCCAATGCCACCCTGGACGAACGCGGGCTGGGTTATGGCATCGTGGTCAGCCGGGTGCAGTCCGACAGCGCCGCGGCTGTAGCCGGCATCCGTGCCGGCGATCTCATCCTGGAGTTCGACGGCAAGCCGGTCTATTCGGGTGAGCGCCTGCGCTGGCTGGTCAGTCGGACCGAGGCGGGCAAGCCTGTCGAGATCAAGCTGCTGCGCGACAAGGAGCCCATCACCCTGAATGCCACCCTCACCGAGGTCGCCGCACCTGCCAAGCAGGAGGGTCAGTCTCCCTACAGGAAGATGGGGCGCCAGACCTGAGATTCACGGCAGCACGACCAAGACCATGGGGACATGCGTCCCCATGATGGCGGTGACGATGCGGCCCGTTCGAACCATGGCCCGGTTCACACCTGCCTTCCTTTGCTTCACAGCAGTTCTCGTCTTGGCCTTGGTCGGTCCCGTGCGCTCGGCCGAGCTCGATGCCCATCTCTGGCGTGAGCGTGTCCTGCTCGTCTTTGCGCCTCGTGCCGACCACCCGGACTATGTCCGTCTGGCACGTGAGCTTGATCGGCGTGCGCCCGACCTGGACGAGCGGCAGCTCGTGGTCTACCGGCTGTTCCCGCATGGCGCTTCACGCACTGACCACAAGCCCCTCGAAGCCGATGCCGTCGAGGATCTGCAGCAAAGGTTCGGCGTGGCTGCAGGCCAGGCGACCCTGATCCTGATCGGCAAGGATGGTGGCGAAAAGATGCGCGCCGCGCTGGGCGGAGTCGACCTCGACGCGGTTTTCCGGCGTGTCGACGCAATGCCCATGCGGCGCCTGGAGATGCAGGGCAGGCAATGAACCCCACACGCGCGCTGACGCAGGCTCGTCGGTGTGCGTCTTGCCTGCACGACCTGAAGTCGCACATGCTTGCGGTGTTTCTTCGCAGCGACTTTCCATCCACCCATGGACACGGCACTGGTACGGGCACGCGCCCTGTTCGACGAAGGCATCGGCCATTTCGAGGCCGGGCGGCTGGAGTCGGCGCGCGCTGCCTTCGAGGCTGCCCTTGCCCTGGCGCCCGGACGGGCGTCGGTGCTGGCGAACCTCGGGGTCACCCTCTATCGCCTCAGGCGCTGGCAGGATGCCGTGCCCATACTGGCGCAGGCAGTGGCGGCCGATCCCGGCAACGCCGATGCCTGGTTTGCCCTGGGTCTCAGCCATGAGGCGCAGGCCCGGTGGGCGGATGCCGCCGATGCCCTCGAGCGTGGCCTGGAGCTGTCGGCGCATCGCCCGGAACTGTGGCTGGCCTGCGGTCAGTGCCAGGCCAACGCCGGACGGCCGGATGCGGCCCTGCATGCCTTCGACCGGGTGCTGGCGCTGGACCCGCAGTCGGCCGCGGCCTGGAGCGCGCGCGGTGGCGTGCTGCGTGAGCTGGGCCGGCTCGACGAGGCGGCGGCGTGTTTCGAACGGGCCATTGCCCTGGGGGCGGATGCCGAACTGCACGGCTATTTCCTCGCGGCGACACGCGGATCGGCGAGCCCGGCGGCCCCGCCACGGACCTATGTGGAGACCCTGTTCGACCAGTACTCCGCGGATTTCGAGGCCCATCTGGTCGAGCAGCTGCATTATCGCGGCCATGAATGGCTGCTGCAGCCCCTGATCGGGGCCGGTCAGCACTACCGCTGCGTGCTCGACCTCGGCTGCGGAACGGGCCTGTGCGGCCGCCTGGTGGCACCCCACGCACGGGAGGTCCACGGTGTCGACCTGTCCGCGGCCATGCTCGAGCGGGCGCGCGAGCTCCAGATCTATCGCGCCTTGCATCACGAGGACCTGCTCGCCTTCCTGGACCGCACCGATCTGCGCGCCGATCTGGTGCTCGCGGCCGACGTGTTCATCTACGTGGGTGCCTTGGAGGCGGTGTTTCCCGCCGTGCGACGCGTCCTGGCCCCGGGCGGCTGCTTCGCCTTCACCGTCGAGGCGGCGCCCGACACGGAGGACTATCGGCTCCTGCCCAGCCTGCGCTATGCCCACTCCGAGGCCTATATCCGCCGTCTCGCCGCGACGTGTGGCTTCGCTGTGCGGGCGCTGCGGCGGGCGCCCCTGCGCAAGAACCTCTCAGAACCCTTGGATGCCCTCTATGCCTACCTGGAGGTACCGGCTCAGTGACGGCCAACGCTTCAGGCGGGGTCGCCTGCCGGAAGGCGCGCGCCATCGTAGTGCTTCGGAATGACCGGCCCTTGTGGCGGCCCGCGTAGGTCCGGCTTCAGCCTGACAAGTCGCCCTGCAGGGCGACCTCCCGGGCGCACCCGCACACGAAGCGCGCCCGGTCGTCAGCGCATCCGCTCTTGCAGCCGCCAGCCGGACAGGATCGGGCGACGCGATACATCACAGCCCAGTTCGGTGAGCCAGTCGGCCACCACCTGGTTGGAATTGTGGGCCAGGCTGTATTGCCGGGGATGGGGTACGAAGACCAGATCGACATCGGGGGCCGGCAAACGGAACTCTGCCCCTGCAATCAGCGTGTCGAGGCGGTTGCGCAAGGCCTCCACCCGATCGCGTTCGACCTGCAGGCCGTGCAGTTCGACGATGCGCACGCGCACCTGCTGCCGGACTGCGGACGCCGTGGCCGGTCCCGCCAGCTGCCTGTGTCCCAGGGCGCCGGGGGTGGGCCAGAGCAGGGCCGCCAGGCCCCGCAGCAGGCTGGTGTCGCGCTCGGCGTAATAGGCCCAGTCGCCATAGGCATAGCGATGCAGCGTGCCGTCGGGGGCCGACAGGACCAGGCTGGTGTGGCGGCCGTGGTCGAGCACGAAGACCGGCGCCGGGTCGCGCGGCTTGTCCGGCGGCACGATCAGCGTGGTGCCGCAGCCGCTCAGGATGGCCACGAGCAGCAGGATCACGACATAGGGCAGGGCGTGCGGCATCGGCATGGATTTCTATGTCTCTGCATACTTTCTCGACCCGATCCCGTGCCCTGTCAACCTGTCGTCTGGACGGAGCCGGGTTCAGAATGCACCATTGCTGACCTATCACCCACCCAGACCATGACCGATCTTTGCCCCACCCACCACGTCTTGGATACGGAGCGCCGTTTCGGCGGCGTGCGCCGCTTATACGGCGGCGACGCCCTCGAGCGCCTGGCCCGCGCGCGGGTGTGCGTGATCGGCGTCGGCGGGGTGGGTTCCTGGGTGGCCGAGGCCCTGGCCCGCAGCGGTATCGGCGCCCTGACCCTGATCGACCCCGATCATGTGGCGGAATCGAACATCAACCGCCAGGTGCACGCCCTCGATGCCACCCTGGGCATGGCCAAGGTCCAGGCCATGGCCGGCCGCATCCGGGAGATCCATCCCGCCTGCGAGGTCGAGGGCGTGGAGGAATTCGTCACCGAGGACAATGCGGCACGGCTGCTGGCGGGACGATATGACCACGTGGTCGACGCCATCGACAACACGCGGGCCAAGGCGGCCCTGGCGGTGCATAGTCTGCGCGCGGGCCTGCCGTTCATCTGCGTGGGCGGTGCCGGTGGACGCACCGACCCCGCGCGGGTGCGTATCAGCGATCTTGCCCTGACCAGCCACGACCCGCTGCTGGCCAAGCTGCGCGCCAACCTGCGCCGTCAGCACGGTTTTCCACGCGAACCGGGCCGGCGCTTCGGCATCGAGTGCGTCCATTCCACCGAGCCGCTGGTCTATCCGCGCGCGGAGGGCGGCGTCTGTTACGAACGCCCGGAGGACGGCCGCATCCACGGCCTGAACTGCGCCGGCTATGGCTCCTCGGTCTGCGTGACGGCAACTTTCGGCCTTCTGGCCGCGGCGCGGGTGCTCGAACGTCTGGCCACCGGCCGCTCGTGCGGACGGCCACGGTAGCCGTGGAAGCTGACCACCTCGCGCAGGGCCTTGCGCCGGCCCGGAGAGCGGGTCACCACGGCGGTCTCGCGGTCGGCCAGGCGCACGAGGGTGCCGGGTGGCTACTGACCCGGCCTGCGCAGCAGCTCCGGCGTCTCGACGCGGGTGCCGGCAGTGGCCGGCAAGGTGCCGCTGGCGGTGTAGAGGTCCCAGGCCAGGGCTTGGTCGAGGATGGATTCATCCAGGCTGACGGGTCGCAGCAGCACGAGGTGTTATGTCCAAGGGATACGTCGGATATTATTCCACCTGCCACCTGCAACACGTCAGCCGAGAGGTCACCCATGCCCCTAACAGCCCTGAACGACGAGGAAGTCACCCTGCTCCGCAAGGAACTGGAACTGCTCATGAGCGAACGCCACAGGCTGCTGCAGGTCGCCGGTGCCGCCGCCGTGCTGGTTGCCAACCTGGATACCGAGTCGCTGCCCCAGGAACAGGACACCATCGATGCCGCCGAGGTGTTGGCGGAGAGTCTGAATTCGCTGCCCGACGAGACGCTCAAGGATGCCCTCGACGCGGTGCAGGCCATCCCCGACCCCGAGGGTCAGGCACAAGCCGAGGCGCAGGCCCAGGCGCGGTCCGCGCTGGACTGACTCCGGTTCAAGCGTTGGTCGATGCCGCGAACGGACATGGCGACGGCCACCCCAGAGCATGAGTGTCGCCGTGTCCGTTCCCTCTCCCCCAGCCCCTCCCCCCGAGGGGGAGGGGAGCGTCGTGAGTCGGCTACGCGACT
>OGCL01000452.1_pt1 | contig 44006 bp, 33 predicted proteins | sample 1570041 | NCBI WGS metagenome assembly OGCL01 (sample SAMN06266162, study PRJEB24511) | hot springs metagenome | isolation source: Hot spring water | place: South Africa: Limpopo | collected 2015-06-22 | reverse complement strand
GGTTTCCCCACCTGCGGTGAGCCTGTCGAACCGCACCCCTGCCTGTGGGGCGCCAGCCGCTCCCACCAGCGGTTGGGGGTTGGGGAAACCGGGTTTCCCCATGCCCCTCCCTGAGGGGAGGATTTGGGAGGGCTGCGCCCTCCCAGGAATACCTCCGTGTTTCAGAAACGGCTCATCGAGAGCAAGTAAGGAGGGGGCGACCAGCAGTGGCGCCCCCTCCTGACCGTCAGAGACGGAAAGCTACGCATCTTCCCCATACAGCTCTTTGAGCAGGCTGGGTTTCTGTGGTTGCTGGTTGCGCTCCTCGCGGCGCTTCTGCATATCGGCCTGATGCGCCTGGGCGGTGCTCAAACGCCGCATAAAGCGGTCAACCTGCCCGGCCGTGTCCACGATCCGTTGTTCACCCGTGTAGAACGGGTGGCAGTTGGAACAGATCTCGACCCGCAGATTGCGGCGCGTCGAGCCGATGGCCCAGCGCGTGCCGCACGTCGTGCAGACGATCCCGTCCATATGGTACTGGGGATGAATTCCCTTTTTCACCTGCGTGCTCCTCATGCGAGACCGCCAGCGTGCGCGGCCCGGTAGCCTCTTGTGCGACGACCAGTTCAATCGGCGATGGCGCTCTCGCCCGCCTGCTCGACCGGAATGACGCTCACCATCTTCTGGGTTCGCGAGTAGGGTTGGAACTTGACCGTGCCCTCTACCAGGGCGTAGATCGTGTAGTCGCGGCCCAGACCGACGTTCATCCCGGGGCGGATCCTGGTGCCACACTGACGCACGATGATGTTGCCGGGCACCACGTGCTGGCCACCATACACCTTGACGCCGCGCATTTTTGGATTGCTGTCGCGGCCATTACGTGAACTGCCAACACCTTTTTTGTGTGCCATTGTCGGTATCTCCTCTCAGCCGTCCATGCGGCCGCGCCGCACAAGGCTAGAATGAAAACTATATCTTAGCGAAAACCTGTCTGCAATCGAGCCAGCTCTTCCACGGGCGGTCCAGATCGTCAGACCAGGATCTCGGTAATCTGCACCTGGGTGTAGCGCTGGCGGTGGCCGGTCCGGCGGCGATAACGCTTCTTGTTGCGGTAACGAAACACAACGATCTTCTCACCTCTGGTCTCGCCAAGCACCTCGGCACGCACCTTGGCGCCGGCCAGAGTGGGCGAACCGACCTGTACGGTGTCACCATCGCCGATCAGCAGCACCTCGCCAATCTCAATCTGGCTGCCGGGCGTGGCCTGCTCGATCAAATCGAGCAACAGGACCTGACCCTGCTCAACGCGGTACTGCATCCCGCGGTCACGAATGATCGCATACACGAACGTGCTCCTTCGATCCCTATGCAGCGTAAACTTCAACTCGGGGGAAACCAGGTTTCCCCTATGCCCCTGCCCACCAGGGTGTCAAGCGACCGCGGAAGCGGTTGGAGGGTGGGGAAACCGGGTTTCCCCACGCCCCTCCCTGGGGGGAGTGTGAGGAAACCAGGTTTCCCCCATGCCCCTGCCCACCAGCGTCTCAAGCGACCGCGGAAGCGGTTGGAGGGCGGGGAAACCGGGTTTCCCTAACCCCTGCCCCTGGGGAGGGTATGGGAGAGCTGCGCCCTCCCACGAAATGTTGCTTCCTGTTCCCCGGCTGGTTCGAGCGAAACATCGTTCGCCCTGACCGGGTTTTTCCAACCCCCCAACCTGCGGGGAGGAGGCAGAAAGGCTACACCTGCCAGAGCCTTCCCAAAGGCCCGGCGCCCACGTCAGGGCATTTGAAGGCAACATGAAAACAGAGCGGACAGACCGCCCTTAACCCATGTGATTATAGCAGAGCGAGGGGGTAATGTCAAAGTGCATTTCCCTACCCCAACCACTGTTGATTACCTGGCGCCCCCACGGGCAGAATGGCACGCCCTCCGCACGGCGAGGAGTTGGGAGGGCTTCGCCCTTCCAACTCCTGACACTATGCGGCGCAGGCGTACAGGCGCCTGTTCAGTTCCAGCCGGTAGCCTCGCCGTCCGGGTTAGACGCGGCATTCCCGGGGCGTAAGAATCCGCGCTGCTCGAGCAAGGTGACAATGCGGCGAGCACACTCTTCGGGCGGCGTATCCTCGGTGGTCAGCCGCAGTTCCGGGTCAATCGGCGGCTCGTAGGGATCATCAATACCGGTAAAGCCGCGCAACTCACCGCGCCGCGCTCTGGCATAGAGGCCCTTCGTGTCGCGCTGCTCGCAGACGGCCAGCGAGGTATCCACAAACACCTCAATGAAGCGGTCGGCGCCGACCATGTGGCGCACTTCGTTGCGCGCGGCGCGGTACGGGCTGACTGCGGCGCAGACCGCCACGCCGCCGTGGCGCACCACTTCGGCAGCAACGAAACCGATCCGCAGGATGTTGGCGTCGCGGTCCTCGCGCGAGAAGCCCAGGCCTTTGGACAGGTGCATGCGGACCACGTCACCGTCGAGAAGGGTCACCTGCCGGCCCCGTTCCATGAGCAGGGGCAGCAGGGCTTCGGCGATGGTGGACTTACCGGCGCCGCTGAGGCCGGTGAACCAGACGCAGAAGCCCTGTCGGTAGCGCGGCGGATAGACCTCGGCGAGAATGGCCGCCGTTTCGGGCCGGGTAAACCAGGCCGGCAACGGGCGCCCACGGGCCAGGTACTCCTCGCGCACCTGGCTCCCCGAAATGCTCAGGACCCGCGCGCCCTGCGGCACTGCGCTGCGTTCGACATAGCGATCCTCATCGGGCAGATAGACCAGTTCTTCAAACGGCACCATCTGTACGCCAATCTCATCGGCGTAACGAGCCACCAGTTCCTGGGCCTCCAGCGGGCCGTAGAACGGGCGGCCCTGACTGTCGTGGCCTGGCCCGGCGTGGTCACGCCCGACAATAAAGTGCGACGCGCCGTAGTTGCGGCGGATAATCGCGTGCCAGAGGGCCTCGCGTGGACCGGCCATGCGCATAGCCAGCGGGATGAGGCTAAGCAAGGTTCGCCGGGGGTCGTAGTAGCGTTCGACAACGGCCTGGTAACCGCGCACGCGGCTGTAGTGATCCACGTCGCCGGGGCGGGTCATACCGACGGCGGGGTGGATCAGCAGGGCGCCGCCCACGGCATCGGCGGCGCGCCTGGTCAACTCCTCGTGGACGCGGTGCAGGGGATTGCGCGTCTGAAAGGCGACGACGTGGCTGTAGCCCAGGGCCGCGAGCCGCTCGCGGGTCTGGGCGGGGGTCAGGCGTAGACTGGCGAAATCGAGGGTGCGCGGCAGGTCGAGCACGGTGATCGGGCCGGCCAGGCAGCGCTCGCCCCAGCCGCGCATTTCGGCCACCAGGGGATGGCGCGGATCGGTTGTGCCGAGGACGGCAAGGGCCTCTTCAACGGGGTCCCAGGTGTAGATTTCCTCCACGCGCATCAGTGCCACCGGGTTGTTGCGCTGGTCGGCCAGGGTGATTTCGTCGCCGGGATGGATCAGCGGCGTGGCCGGGGTACGCAGCACGACCGGAATGGGGAAGAGTGTCCCATCGGCAAGGCGCATCTCGGCCAGTACGCGCCGGTAGTCGGCGGCGCCCATAAATTGATCCAGCGGCGAGAAGGCTCCCGTGGCGAGCAACTCCAGGTCGCAGAGGGTGCGGGCAGAGAGTTGCACCACCGGCTGACGACGGGCCCGTTCCAGCAAACGCAGGCGCTCGGCGCCTGTCACGACCAGGTTCTTGAGCGTTACACCGTAGGGAGGAATGAGGGGCATAGTGACTCCTTGCGGATACGGGTCATACCAGCTCTGCTACGCTCGCGTGAACAATGGAGCAAATCGGGTTTCCCTGCCCCCTCCCTGACGTTCAGGGGCGGACAGAGCATATGGACGCCGACGGACGTGATGGCGTCGGGATGCGCTGGTTGGTCCTCACCCCCGGCCGTGCGCGTTCAGGGGCGGACAGAACGTATGAGCGCCGACGGGCGTTATGGCGTTGGGATGCGCTGGTTGGTCCTCACCCCTGCGCTGAGCCTATCGAAGCGGGGAGACCAGAGCCGCGCGCGGGGGGGTTCCAGTGCGGTACAAGCCGCATTGGCTCGGATGTTCTGTCCGCCCTTAAACTCCCTGACGGGAGGGCTACTCCCTCCCGGGAAACGCCTTCTCCTCACCCCTGGCCCCTTTACCACGCCAGGACGCTCCCGCGCAGGTCGTCTGGCGCAGCGATCCCGTAGCGCGTGAGCAACGTCGGCAGCACATCGTAGATGGTCGCTCCTTCCAACTGCCGACCGGCGCCCGGGCGGGCGGGGTCGTAGAAGATGAACAGCCCGTGCTGGGCGTGGTTGGCATCGTCGGGGCCGGTGTCGTTTTCACGGGTGAAGAGCCCCGCGCCGCCGACCGTGCCAATGGCGCGCCAGGCCAGATCGCCAACGTAGAGTAACAGGTCCGGCGCCACCCCGCGCACCTTGCGGTACAGGTGCTGCGGGGTGAAGACCCGGTTGCCGAGCAGCGCGCCGTCGGGACCGGGCAGGTCGGTGAGCGCCGCGGCCAGGGCGGCGCGTTCGGCGTCGTAGTCGGGCGGGGCGATGCTTCCCTGAGGCTCGCGCCCACGCACGTTGAGGAAAATCCGCCCGTAGTAGCCCCCGGCGCCCCAGGCGCGTGTGCGCGCCCAGTCTACCATGGCCGGGTCGAAGGCGACGGGTGTAGCAGGCTGCTCGTGGAGCGCCAGGTAGCCGCGTTCAAGCAGCCACTGGTTGAGGCGAAAGCCGCCCATCAACGGGCGCGCGCCGTGGTCGGAGACCACCAGCACGGCGGTATCGGGGTCGCACGCGGCGAGGAGCGCGCCGATCCGCCGGTCCACGTGCTGGTAGAAGTCAAAGATGGCGTGGTGAAACGGCGAGCCGGGTACATACTCGGGATGGACGGGGTCCATATGCTTCCAGAAGGCGTGATGCATACGGTCGGCGCCCATATCCACCAGCATCAGGAAATCAGGGTGTTCTTCGGCCAGCAGCCGGTGGGCCAGGGCAAAGCGCTGGTCGCAGAGAGTGTAGATGTCGGCGAGGATGCGAGATTTGTCTTCGGATCGAAAATCGGGCACATCGAGCATGTAGGGCCGTTCGAGCCAGGCAGCGATGCGTTGGGCCAGCTCGGGCGGGTGGGTGTAGGCATCGGCGATTGAAGGGGCAAGAAAGCAACTGACGGCGACGCCGTTCACGGTGGGAGGCGGATAGGTGCCGGGAACACCAATGACAGCGACGCGCCAGCCGGCTGCGCCCAGGTAATCCCACAGGCGTGGCAGGCGCACGGCGCGCCCATCGGCCACAACCAGGGCAGCGTAGCTGCGATCGGCGCGATTGCGGAAACCGTAGATCCCCAGTTCACCCGGGTCGCGCCCGCTGAGCATGCAACTCCAGGCCGGCACGGTAATCGCCGGCACACAGCTCTCCAGGCGTCCTGACACACCGCGTTCCATCAGGGCGTTGAGGTGCGGCAACTCGCCGCGCCAGCGTTCCACCAGCGCAGGCTCGGCACAGTCCAGACCAATGATCAGCAGGCGCGGTACAGGCATAGGCAGATGCCAGTTTCGATGGTGGATTGCGAATCGTATCTGAGCGGCAAGCATCGAGATATGGGTGAGCTTGCGGTCTCTTCACAACCCGGGCGAGCGACTACGACGCGCCGGCACGGCCAGGCGTCTCCTGGGAGCGGCCGGTACGATGGCGATAGATCAGGAACCCGCCAGCCAGCAGCATGGCCAGCACGGAGAGCACGTGTACTACATTGAAGGGCGTGCCGGGGAAGAACCAGGAGTCAGTACGCAGAAACTCGATGAAAAAGCGTCCCAGGGGGTACCACATCAGATAGAGGAGGGCCAGATCGCCAGGCTTGAGGCGCTCGGCGAAGCGGCGGGCGATCCACAACAGCAGAATGAAGCCGGCCAGGTTCCAGAGCACCTCGTAGAGAAAGAGCGGATGGAAGCGCACGCTCTCGGGGTAGGCGGCCAGGTCGTCATAGGGTGGAATGCGGTGTTGCGGATCGATGCGCAGGCCCCAGGGCAGGGTCGTGGGCGGGCCATACAACTCCTGGTTGACAAAATTGGCGTTCCGGGCAATGGCCTGCCCGAGGGGCAAACCCAGGCCAGCGCCATCGAGGTAGATCGGCAGGTTCAGCCGGCGCACGCGCGTGTAGATCAGCAGCGCCGCCGACCCGAAGAGAAAGGCGCCGAAAATGTGCAACCCGCCCTCCCAGACCCGCACAATCGACCAGGGATCGGCCAGGTAACGGTCGAGGCCGGCAGGCCCGCGGGGCGACTGGATAAACACGTAGTACAGACGCGCTCCGATCAGGCCGGGTATCAGCACCCAGAGGAGCATGTCCCAGACATTATCCGGGTTCTCGCCCTTCCAGGCCACGTAGCGCGCCGCGACGGCCGTGGCGGCGAAGATACCGGCGATCATCAGAACACCGTACCAGCGGATAGCCAGGGGGCCGATCTGGATCAGAATGGGATCAACCGGTGGGTACATGGGAGCGTCCTGCTGGTATTACTCAAGATATCCCAGGTCGCGCAGGCGTTTGCGCACCAGCGGATCGTCTGCGGGCGGGCGCTCGGCTACCGGCGCCGCCTGTCCTCGCCGCCGGATGACGACGTCCAGCATCTCTTCCAGCGTATCGGCCCGTTCGGGGAGGATGGCGTAGAGATCGGTGCTTTCCTCCAGATCGTGCCGGTGGTTGTAGAGCGCCCGGTGGCGCGCGCCGAAGCGGATCAGCTTTTCATCGCCGCTGATCAATGCCAGGCATGGTTCATCGTAGCCGTACCGACGCAGCAGGTCGGGATGGTGGCGGCGCACCAGGGCCACCACATTTGAGGGCGGCTGGGCCTCCACCAGCACCACACCTGCGTCGGGATCGCCGGTTGCGGCCAGGCTCAGCCGTTGCTCCTCGGCGCTCGCCAGGCCGGCAGCCTCGAGTACGGTGTGAAAGACGCGCCGCAGCGACACCGGCTCCTCGCGCACCGCTCCGGCGGGCAGATCGCCGCCGGGATGGTAGATGATCAGCGGCACCCGCGCAACTTCGTTGTAGGCGCCGAAGGAGTGACCAACCAGTTGTTTTTCTCCGAGGTGATCGCCGTGGTCGGCGCACACAATCAGCAGGGTGCGGTCCAGACGCCCGGCGGCGCGCAGCCGCTCGAGGAAGTGCCCCACCTGTTCGTCCTGGCCAGCCACTTCAGCATTATAGACCCCATCGAGGGTGGCCTTGTCGCCGGGGCCAAGCGGCACGGCAAGGGGAGCGAGCCAGCCGTAGATGTCGGTGTTGAAGCGGCGCAGGTAGCGCCGCGCCGCGGGATCGTGTTGGATATGCGGACCGAAGCGCGCCAGATGTTCGGGCCGGGGATGGTACGGCGCATGGGTGCCCATCAGGTTGATAAAGACAAACACCGGCTGATCCCGCGCCAGTCCGCGGCGTTCGATGAGCAGGCGCGCCGCGTCGTTCAGGCTACGCCCCGTGTTGCCTTTGAAGCTCAACGCCGTCTGCCACAACGGCACCATCAGCGGTGTGAACGACAGGGCCAGCAGAAGGTCCGACCGGGCAAAGGAGTCCTGGATCCGGCCAAGCAGCGTGGTCAGGGAACGCTTGAAGAACTGCCGATAGCGCGCGATTGGACCGCGACGGGGGCCAGCCTGGCTGGGGCGAGAGGTCAGCAGGCCAGCGTAGTTGAGGAAGCTCTGAAAACCGCGGCGCAGGCCATTGTTGACCACGCCGACCAGGGGGTTGTTACAGAAGGCTGCGGTGGCGTAGCCACCCGCCACGAGTCGCTCGGCCAGCGTTGGCAGCGCCTCAGGAAGCACCGCGCGGGTCTGCACCAGCCCATGGTCGTGAGGGTAGAGACCGGTGAAGAGCGACGCATGCGCGGGCATCGTCCACTGCGCGGCACTGAAGGCGCGAGTAAAGCGGGTCGCCCGCGCCGCGAGGCTGTCGAGAGAGGGTGAGATCTCCTGGGGGTACCCGTAGCACGATAAGCGGTCAGCACGCTGGGTGTCGAGCACCAGCAACACAACATCAAGACACGCCACGCATCGCTCCCCTGGCCCTGTTCGGCACACGCTCTGCTGTGAACACCCCATTCTGCCACTCCTGGATGAAGCCCGGGTTAAGTATAGAACATGGTATGCTTAAGAAGCTGAGGTGAACATACAGGGAAACTCGGTTTCCCCACGCCCCTCCCTGCCGGGGCACCGGGCGCCCCCACCACCGGGTGGGGGATATGGGGAAACCCCGTTTCCCCGCGCCAGGGCACCGGGCGCCCCCACCACCGGGTGGGGGATATGGGGAAACCCCGTTTCCCCGCGCCAGGGCGCCGGGCGCCCCCACCACTGGCTGGGGGATATGGGGAAACCCGGTTTCCCCGCGCCGGGGCGCCGGGCGCCCCCACCACCGGGTGGGGATATGGGGAAACCCGGTTTCCCCACGCCCCTCCCTGCCGGGGCACCGGGCGCCCCCACCACTGGCTGGGGGATGGGGGAAAACCCGGTTTCCCCACGCCCCTCCCTGCCAGGGCGCCGGGCGTCCCCACCACCGGGTGGGGATATGGGGAAACCCGGTTTCCCCACGCCCCTCCCCGCCGGGGCGGATTTGGGAGGGCGCAGCCCTCCCGGAGAATCTCTCGTATGAACACGGGGAAACCGGGTTTCCCCAATGCCCCTGCCCAGCGGGCAGGGATGCGGGGCAAGCCGGTGACCCCGGAAGAAACACAGCGGTTGAACCCGGACAGCACAGAGAGGAGCATCTGGTGGAACCCCTCGTCTACCGCGTGGAACCAGGCAGCACAGTGGACCTGGCGGCGATCGATCCGCGTTCGAACGGCAACCTCGAGCGCGCGGTCGCTGAGACGGAGTTCGATGCGCTTACCACCGAGATTGACGATCTGCAGGAATTGCTCTACGGGGCAGGCACCCATAGCCTGCTGGTGATCGTGCAGGGGATGGACACCAGCGGCAAAGATGGCACGGTGCGCAAAGTCTTCAGCAAGGTGTCGCCTCTTGGCAGTTATGTCTACAGCTTCAAGGCGCCCACCGAGGAAGAACTGGCCCACGACTTCCTCTGGCGCGGGCATCGCGTCACCCCGCGACGAGGTATGATCGGCATCTTCAACCGCTCGCACTACGAGGATGTGCTGGTGGTGCGCGTGCACGGCCTGGCGCCCGAGCCGGTCTGGCGGGCGCGTTACCGCATGATTAACGACTTCGAGTATGTGCTGGCCAGCAGCAACACGATCATACTCAAGTTCTTCCTGCATATGAGCAAGGAGGAGCAGGAAGAGCGCCTCCTGGCGCGTGAAAAGGACGTGGCGAAGGCCTGGAAGCTGTCAGCGGGCGACTGGCGCGAACGCGAGCGCTGGGACGACTACATGGCCGCCTACACCGAAGCCCTGGAGCGTTGCAGCACCGCCGAAGCACCCTGGCACGTCGTGCCCGCGGATCGCAAGTGGTTCCGCAACTACGCTGTGGCACGCACGGTGGTCGAGACCCTGCGACCTTATGCGAAGGACTGGCTGGCCTATCTCGGCAAGGTGGGCGAGCAACGCCTTGAAGAGTTGCGAGCCTATCGTGCGGAGCGGGGGAGGCAGGGGCCGGCAGGATCGTAGCCCGGGCAGGTGAGGGGTGGAGGTAAGGATGTGGAGATGTATTTATAGACTCGGCTTTATGCTCCCACATCTCCACACATCCACACTCCGCTACTCCCCGACCAGTGCCGTCACCACCCGCTCCCAGGTGATGCCGGCCACCTTCGGGCGCCCGGCCTGCCCCAGACGTTCGGCCAGCGCAGCGTCGGCAGCGAGGCAATCAAGGGCCTCAGCCAGCGCCAGCGGATCGGGTGGGCAGATCAGGCCATTGACCCTGTCCTCGACAAACTCCAGCACACCGCCGGCGTCAGTAGTGGTCACCACCGGTCGCGCCGCGCCAAAGGCTTCGACGGTAGCGAACCCGTAGTCTTCGTCAACCGGCGCGTAGAACACCGCGCGCGCCCCGGCGTACAGCTCCACCAGCTCGGCATCGCCAACAAAACCGGTCAAGCGCACACGCGCGCCGAGGCCCAGGTCGGCAGCCAGATGCTCCAGGCGTTCACGGTCCGGTCCGGTTCCGGCAAGGATCAGGGGCACGGGCGCGCGCATACGCGCTGCGGCTTCGAGCAACAGGTCGAGTCGCTTGGCACGGTCGAGACGGGCGACAGCGAGAATGTAGTCGCCATAAGGTCCAGCGCGTAACCGGGGGGCATACCGGCTCGGCGGGTAGAGCGGCGTGCTCTGGAGGCCGTTGAAGCGCCGCAGCCGCGCGCTGACGTTGTGTGAGATGCTGTAACGCGCCCGGCACTCGCCCAGACCGATGCGGTCCATACGCATTATCGCCTCGCGCACCTGGCGGTGCTCGGGGATGTTGGCGAAATCGCTCAACGGGGTGCCGTACCAGTCGTAGGCCTGGCGATGCTGATGCACCAGCCAGACGACCTTGTTCGGGTGGCGCACCAGGTAAGAGGGGAACTTGGTGCCAATCACCAGGTCTACCGGTTGTCCATTAACATGACTTATGTCAAGTAAACGCCAGGCGAGGGCGCTCTCGGGGATGCGTTCGACGGGATGCCACTGGAAGGGCAGGGCCACCACGTCAACCGTATGGCCACGCGCCACCAGGGCCTCGCGCAGTCCCTCTACCAGGTATTCGGCGCCCCCGCGGACGAAGGGTACCTGGGTGGCGCAGATGAGGATGCGTAGGGGTTTGACCATTGGGATTGTCGCGCGGTTCGTGATAACATCAGGTTTATTTTTGAGAGGGCCGCGCCATTCCAAACCCTCCCGTCAACGAGGGCGTGCCACGCCGTGGGCGGGGGTATGGGGACACCGGGTTTCCCCATACGTTCACCTCAAGACGCTGACAGGCCACGGTTACTGGCATTCTGACGCGCCCGCTCCACCGCCTCGAGGCGCAACCGCAGCGCGGCCTCGGCGGCGACGAGGTGCGGCACGGCCCGGGCCAGGGCTTCGTTACAGGCATTCTGCTGCTCGACAATCGGATTGATCAGCCAGCGCAGGTACTGGCGTATGACTCGTTGCGCCAGGGCGCGGAACTGACCGAGTGGACCGGCGCCGCTGAGGCGCCAGTGGGCGCTGACGGTGCGGCGCAGTTCCAGAGGCTCGATCAGCTCGCTCAGGTCGGGCGGGGCCGGCGAAGTCGGTGCCGCCGGCTCGACCCCTCCGGCGGCTGCGGTGCCGCCGGAGGACGCGGTGGGGGGCTGCTGGCGCTCCAGGTCGGCGATCCGGGCGCGCAACCCGGCGTGTGACTCGATGAGCAGGCGCAGCGCCCGCGCCGCGCTCTCGTTGAAGGCGTTTTGCTGCTCGACAATCGGGTTGATGTACCAGCGCAGCCCACGGCGCACAACTTTGTGTACGAGAATCCACGCCCGCTCGTACAGCGTGCGGCCCTCCAGTGGCCAGTGAGCGCTTACGACACGGGTGATCTCCAGTTGCTCGGCGGCGTGGTGCAGTTCGCGCTCGATTGCGCTCAGGGCCGAACCGGCTTCCTCATCGCCGCGGAGCGCGCGCTGCGCGCGCACCTCGGCCCGCAGGGCCTCGAGGATCGTGGCAACATCGGGGGGCTGATCTGATGCTGACATATGGTTTGTAGGGTACGGGGAAACCCGGTTTCCCCATCCTCTCACACAATGAAGACAGGTTGTTTTCTGGTAGGGCTATGCCCTCCCAAACCTTCCCGGCGGGGAGGGCTTGCCGCCCCCACCGGCAGGGGAATGGGGAAATCCGGTTTCCCCTATTTTCACCTCAGTCATCCATCCGGCTGCGCCGCACAACGCCGGAATGAAAATAGTATTGTTCTTGGGAGGGCAAAGCCCTCCCAAACCCTCCCCGTTGGCGGGTTGTTTCCTGGGAGGGCTGGGCCCTCCCAAACCCTCCCGCGGGCAGGCTATTTTCACGTTAGCCTGACCGTTGCCCCACATCACCTGTCTGTGGAGGCGCGGAGATGAAGACGGTCAGGGTGGCGCGACACACGCCGCGCGCCGGACCTCATTGTACACCGAACCAGCACCCCGGGAATCCTGTGCTAGACTACGAAACATAGGGGAAACCAGGTTTCCTTACCCTCCAACCGCTGTTTGAGGGCGGACAGAACATCCGAGCCAATGTGGCTTGTACCGCATTGGAACGCCCCCGCGCGCGGCTCTGGTCTCCCTTCTCCAGCTTCGCTGGAGAAGGGGAGGGGATGAGGACCAACCAGCGCATCCCAACGCCATAACGCCCGTCGGCGCTCATATGTTCTGTCCGACCCTGAACCTCCCTTGGAGAGGGTCCGGGGAGGGCAAAACCCGCCACGGACGCTACCACGGACCACCGCTCATGCGACTGCCCGGTGCAATCTTCCTGTTCCTCTGCGGCTTCTATCTGCTCACGATGAGCGGTCACACCTACTCGCCGGATGAAGAGACTATGCTCGCGGTGACCCGCGGGCTGATCGAGCGGCGCGACGTGGCCGTGGTTGTGGAAGACGGCGCGCCGGTGGCGGCGCTACGACCGGGGCGCGACGGAGGCCGCTACTCGCCCTACGGCGTGCTACCCTCGCTCCTGGCCGTGCCCTTGCACCTTCTGGGCAGCCTGGTCGCGCCCGCAGGTCCACCCGCAGACTACGCGACCCGTTTCGCCGTCACGGCGCTCAACGCGCCGCTCACCGCGGCTACGGCGGCGCTGCTGGCCTGGTGGGCCTTGCGTCTGGGGGCAACCAGAGCCTGGGCAACGGCGCTGGCCCTGCTCTACGGTCTGGCGACGCTGGCCTGGCCCTATGCCCGCACGTTCTTCTCTGAGCCCCTGGCGGCGCTGCTGATCCTCGCGGCTGCGGAGCGGGCCGATGCGGCGCGGCGCCTTCCCCCCGGGGCGCCGGCCCGACTGTGGGCGCTGTTCCTCTCGGGACTGGCCATCGGCCTGGTGCTGCCCACACGCATCGCAGCGGGCGTGGCCCTGCCGGTGATCGCCCTCTATGTGCTCTGGCTGGCCTGGAGCGCGGAGGCAGGACCGGCGACCGTGACGGCCCCGGCGCCGGTGGTCGGGACGACCGGGCAAACCAGTGCCGCATACGCCCTCCGGGCGATGGTCACCTGGGCGAGCGGGCTGCTCCCGGGTCTGGCGCTGCTCGTGTGGTACAACCTGGCCCGTTTCGGCACACCCATCGCCTCGGGATACGCGAGCGAGGGCAGTCTGTTCACCACACCGCTACTTGAGGGTCTGTACGGGTTGCTGCTCAGCCCCGGCAAGAGTGTGTTTCTCTACGCCCCGGCGCTGCTGCTGGCGCTGCCGGGCGGGCTGGCGCTCTGGCGACGCGGCGCGCGGGCCATCGTCGTGCTGGTGAGCGGACTGTTCCTGTCCCATCTCGTGCTGTACGCCTGCTGGGGGGAGTGGCACGGCGGCGGGGTCTGGGGTCCGCGGTTTCTGTTGCCGGTAGTGGCGCCCCTCATGACGCTGGCGGCGGGGGTAGGAACGGTGGGTGCGGCGCGCTGGCGTCTGGCTGCGGCAACCCTCCTGGGGTTAGCGGGATTAGCGGGCAATCTGGGGGGGGTGCTATTCAACTTCAGCACCTATGTGGTGCTCACCCCACTGGCCGAGCGGGTGTACACGCTCAACGGCTCGCCCCTGGTCGCGCACTGGCGTCTGCTGAGTGAGCGCTGGTCGCGATACGGCGCGGCGCCGCCGGCATGCTGGCTCGGCGACGGCCTGTACGCCAGCGAGGACCCGGCGGGCGCGCCACTCCCCCGGCGTACCGGGGCGACGGGCATGCTCCGCTGCGCTATTCCCCGGGGCGCGCGGCTGAACCTGACGCTCGACGACCGGCGCCCGCCGACGGCCCCGGCAAGCGCGCTTGGCCTGCTGCTGAATGGGCAATCTCTGGGCCATCTGCCAGAAGGGCAACAACGTGTCTACGCCCTGCTGCTGGCGCCCGGGGAAGGACACCTGGAGATCGTGGCGCGGCCGTGGAACCCCCTGGCCGTGGGCTTCAGCGAACGCGACGATGCGCTGGGGCCGCAGGTGGTCAGCCTGAGCGGCGCGACGGACGGCGCCACACCGGTAGCAGTGGTAGACACCGCCGTCGCGCCGTTACCACTCCGGGCGCGCCCGCGCTGGGCGTGGTACTACGACCCGCCAAACCAGCACCTGGTGGATCACTGGATCTGGTATCTGCCCCGTTCCGAACTCACCGGGGGGCGCGTCTGGCTGGTCGGCGGGCTGGTGGGCGGCCTGGGGGTCGGCTGCGTGGTGGCCGGGGCGTGGTTGATGCTCCGCCCGGTATTATCAGCCGTCCGTGCGGCTGCGCCCTCTCAAACCCTCCCCTGAGGCAGGCGCATGGGGAAACCCGGGTTCCCCATCTCCCAACCGCTGGTGGAAGCGGCTGGCACCCCCACAGGCAGGCGCATGGGGAAACCCGGGTTCCCCATCTCCCAACCCCTGGTGGAAGCGGCTGGCGCCCCCACAGGCAGGGGGATGGGGAAACCCGGGTTCCCCATGCCAGGCAGGGGGATGGGGAAGCCCGGTTTCCCCATCTCCCAACCGCTGGTGGGAGCGGCTGGCACCCCCACAGCAGGGGCATGGGGAAACCTGGTTTCCCCATCTCCCAACCGCTGGTGGAAGCGGCTGGCGCCCCCACCGGCAGAGGTGTGCGGAAACCCGGGTTCCCCATATCAGGCAGGGGGATGGGGAAACCCGGTTTCCCCATATCTTCGCATCAGTGTGCGGCGCAGAACCCGCCGCGACCCCTACACGCGCACAAAGGCCGACATAATCACAATGTCCTGCAGATTGCCGTCGCGGTCAATCGCGTGTCGGACGAGCTGGCCCTCGACGGCAAACCCGAGGCGGCTAAAGATCGCCTGGCCGGCCGTCTGGGCGGCAAGCATATCCACCGAAACCTTGGTTACACCGAGTTCACGGGCGCTCTCGACGATGGCCTGAGCCAGGTGCATACCAAGCCCGCTGCGGCGCCAGGTGGGCGTGACAATCAGGCGAATATCGGCCACGTGGTTCGACCAGCCCGGCATGCGCAGGGCCGCTGCATAGGCCACAATCTGGCCCTCGTCGGTGACAGCCACCAGTTGGCGCCAGTTCTCGGCACGGACGGCATTGGAGAGACGTTCAATAATCTCCGGGTTCGTAAAATCGTCTTCAAGGTACAACAGGTCGTTTTTTGACAGGCTCATACCGAACGCCGCCAGCGCGTCGCGGTCGTCCTCTAGCAATGGCCGGATATGCACCTGCCGGCCATCTTTCAAAAACGCTACACTGCCTACCGCATGGCTGCGCTGGACCATGTATCTGCCTCCTGGTCACGCTCGAAGGTCTGTGACAGCCGGGATCGGGAAGATTGGGAGTACTATAGCACCGAAAGTTACATCGCAGTTACTTTGCGGGTCGGATGCACTGTAATTTCTGCATCGCGTCATCACAATGCGCGGCAGCCGGCGGGCGGGCACGCCGCGCCCGGCGACGGCATGGGAACAATTTCAGCAATTCTCGGCTCGAATCGGGCAAGAAAGGACTACGCGCAACCAATTTTGCTGCTATAATGGCGCATATCCAGCGGCCTGAACTGAAAGCCTAGACGTGCCCGGAGCGCTGGGCCCCGGGACGACAAGGAGGTCGAAATGAGCAGCCAGCGGGAGGTCGTCATCCTCAGCGGTGTTCGCACGGCGATCGGCACGTATGGAGGTTCGCTGAAGGATCAGCCGCCCACGGAACTGGGTGCGCTGGTGGTACGCGAGGCAGTCGCCCGCGCCGGAGTCGAACCTCAGGAGATCGAGCACGTCGTTTTCGGCAACATCATTCATACGGACCCCCACGATATGTACGTCGCCCGTGTCGCTGCGGTGAAAGGCGGCCTGCCAGTGGAGACGCCGGCGCTAACCCTCAACCGGCTTTGCGGTAGCGGGCTTCAGGCGGTTGTCTCCGCAGCCCAGTCCATCCTCCTGGGCGACATTGATGCGGCGATTGGCGGCGGAGCTGAGGTGATGAGCCGCTCGCCCTACAGCAGCATGGCGATGCGCTGGGGCGCGCGGATGAACGATACCAAGATGGTGGACATGATGGTCGGCGCCCTCAACGACCCCTTCGACGACTGTCACATGGGTGTTACCGCCGAGAACATCGCCACGAAGTGGGGCATTTCGCGGGAAGATCAGGACGCGCTGGCTGTCGAAAGCCACCGCCGCGCGGCAGCGGCGATCGAGGCTGGCTATTTCAAGAGCCAGATCGTGCCGGTGGAACTCAAGGTAAAGGGCGGCACGCAACTGTTTGACACCGACGAGGGCGTTCGCCGCGATACCACGATGGAGAAGCTGGCCAAGCTGAAGCCGGTGTTCGTCAAGGACGGCACGGTGACCGCTGGCAACGCCTCGAGCATCAACGATGCCGCCGCCGCAGTGGTGCTGATGGAACGCAGCGTCGCCGAGCGGCGCGGGTACAAGCCCCTGGCGCGTCTGGTTGGCTACTCCCACGCGGCCGTCGAACCGAAATATATGGGTATCGGCCCCGTACCGGCGGTACGCCGCCTGCTCGAGCGCACCGGCATCCGCCTGGACGAGATTGATATCCTCGAGGTCAATGAAGCCTTCGCCGCCCAGGCCCTGGCCGTGATGCGCGACCTCGACCTGCCCCCCGACAAGACCAACCCCAACGGTAGCGGCATCTCGCTCGGGCACCCGATCGGGGCGACCGGCTGCATCCTCACGGTCAAGGCCGTCCACGAATTGCAGCGCACCGGCGCGCGCTACGCCCTGGTGACGATGTGCATCGGCGGCGGCCAGGGTATCGCCGCGATCTTTGAACGGCTCTAGCGCGCTTCCAGGCGACCTGTTCGGGCATTAGCGCAACGTTGATCGCGTCCAGATGCGCCAAGCCCAATCTACAATCGCACATCTGCAATCGCACCAGCACCCCATCCGCGCTTCGTTGCCGCGTTGCGCCCGTCTGGTCGAAGCACTGGTCTGCTCACTGCTTCGACCAGACAGGGGTAGTTCGCCACGCGCGCCGGCAACGGGCCGGCGCGCAGCTTTCAGGTCCGAATGGGCCGTGACCTCGTGTAAGGCATAGTGTTGAGGAGTGACCGCTATGGGTAAGCTTGACGGACAGATAGCAATCGTGACCGGCGCAGGAAAGGGGATTGGACGGGCCATCGCCCTCGCGCTCGGCGCCGAGGGCGCCAAGGTCGCCGTAAACTACCTGAGCAGCGCGGCGGCCGCCGAGGAAGTGGCCGCGATGATCAACGGCGAGAGCGGCGAGGATCGCGCCTTCGCCATCAAGGCCAACGTGAGCGATCCGGTGGAGGCTCGCGGCCTGATCAGCACGGTCCTCAACCGCTGGGGCCGCCTGGATATTATGGTCAACAACGCGGGGATCACCCGCGACCGGTCGATCCGCAAGATGACCGACGAGGACTGGCTGGAGGTGATCCAGACCAACCTCAACGCCGTGTTCTTCTGCACCACTGCGGCGATGCAGCCGATGATCGAGCAGAAGTACGGGCGCATTATTAACATCAGTTCGATGAACGGGCAAACCGCGGCCTTCGGCCAGGCCAACTACGGCGCCAGCAAGGGCGGCATCATCGCCTTTTCCAAGACGGCGGCGCTCGAGCTGGCGCGGTTCAACATCACGGTCAATGTGGTTGCCCCGGGCTTCACGATGACTGACATGCTCGCCAAGGTGCCTGAAAACGTCCAGGAGCAGATCAAGTCGCGCATTCCGCTGGGACGCTTCGGCCGGCCCGAGGAGGTCGCCAAGGCCGTAGTGTTCCTCGCCGCCGACGGCGATTACATCACCGGCGCGCAGATCAACGTGAATGGCGGCGCGTATATGTAGGCGGACCGGAGGAAGACGGCAATCAGGTGAGGATGAGGATGGGGAAAAGGGGACTTCCCCAGAGCAGAATCAGGCGCCCGGAGAGGAAAACGAAACCGGACCGCGGCGTGAGCGTGGCTCTCGCCGGGTGAAGGCCTTACTGCTCGTTTTCCCCATCCACTGTGCCGCCGCGGTCCAGGATGTCCATGATCTCGCTGGAGTAGCCCTCCCAGGCCTGCAGCATCTCTTTGCTAAGCTGGCGCTGCAAGCGGAGGGTGTCGGCGATGGCCTGCTCGGCCGAGCCGCGCAGGCTGCGGCTGTAGTCCCAGTTTTTGAGGACCAGGTCGAAGGCCATATCGGTACTGGCAGCCAGCAATTCGTTCCAGACCCGCACGGAGCGCATCATGGGGTCGGCAACGGATCTGGTCCGTCGCGGGTGTCCATTGTCGTCATTCGCCATCTTTCGCCCTCATGGTGTATACTAGCATGACGCAGCGCGTTGTTTCTCGCGTGCAGCGAGCGTCATGGTGTTCGTGTGAGTGTATGTCAAAACGATGGTACCACCCGCGGTTACAGACAAGTTCGATACCAGGGAGCCTCAGGGTGGCGTGTTGCTGACCCGGCTCGCGCCCCCGGCCCAGCAGGCGCGCCTGCTGCGGCGCCAGCGGGTCGAAACGCGCCTGGCTGCCGCCCTTGACTATCCGCTCTGTGTTGTGGTTGCGCCCCCGGGAGGCGGCAAGACGACGGCCCTGGCCGCCCTGGCTGCCGTGGGAGGCTGGCCCGCCGCGTGGTGCCGCGCGCGCCGGGGCGATGATCCGGCGCTCTTCCTGCGCCACCTGGCCGCGGCGTTTCGCCCCGTCGCGGCGCTCGATGAGGCCCGCATCGAGGCGGCCCTGGCCCGCGGCAGCGATCCGCGCGCCGCGGTCGAAACGCTGGTCAACGAACTGGCCGCGGCGCTCGATGATGAAACGCTGCTGGTGATTGATGATTATCACCTGGCCGATGAACGCCCCGAGCTGCGCCATCTGATTGACCACCTGATCAGTGTGCAGCCCATGCGCCTGCACCTGACCCTTGCTACGCGGGTCGAGCCGGCCCTGGCCGCGGTTGAGACCGCGCGCCTGCGGGGGGAGTTGCTGGCCCTCGGCCCCGAGGATCTGGCCTTCGACCTGGAAGAGGCCCGCGCCCTCTTTGCCATCGCTGGCCAGCCCGCCCCCCGCGACCTCAGCGCGTTGATCGAGGTCTCCCGCGGCTGGCCCCTCGGCGTGCAGGCGGCCATCGGCGCCGCCGACTGGCGCGTGGCCCTGGGGTTGCACGGCCCGTCGGCCCTCGATGGCTATCTGGAGCAGGAGCTGTTCGCCGAATTGCCCGCGCCCCTGCAGCGGTTCCTGTTGCACGTCGCCGGGCTGCGCTGGCTCGACCGCTCGTTGTGCGTTGCCCTGCTCGATGGCGAGGCGCCCGAACCGTATTTCGCGGAACTGGCCCGGCGTCGCTTGTTGCTCCCCGGTTCCGGGAGCGCGCCGCGCCTCCTCCCGGTCTTTCGGGCCTTTTTTGAACGCCGCGCCGCGCGCGACCTGGCCGCCTGGGTGCGGGTGCACCATCGCGCCGCCGATTACTACCGAAGCCAGAATGACCCCGACGGTGTGCTTCATCACCTGCTCTGCGCGGGTGCCGACGAGGAGGCCGTGGCGGCGGTGGTGCAACTGGCGCCTTCGATGCTCGGCGCTGGCCAGCCCGAGAGTATGCTGGCCTGGATCCTGCGCCTGCCGGCTGCCGTGCGCGAACAGCCGCGGCTGCTGGAGTTGCAGGCGGCAGCGCTGCGCCAGATGGGCCGCTATGAGGAGGCCCTCAAAGCGGAGAGTGCCGCCGAACGGGCCTACGCCGCCAGTGGCGATCTCGACGGGCAGGTGCGCGCGCTGCGTGGCCTGGCCGAGGTTTACCTGGATACGGTGCAGCCGGCCCACGCCACCGATCTGCTCAAGCGGGCGCTGAAACTGTTGCCCCGCGAACGCGCCGCGGAGCGGGCCAGCCTGCTGCGGTTGCAGGCTGAAAACTGGGCCAATCGCGGGCGCGCCGATGTGGCGCTGATCCTGGAACGGGCCGCGCAGCGTGTTGAGGAGGCCGGCGCCCGCCAGGGGAACGCCGAGCGACCAACCACCAGTGTGGCGCGCGCAGACGAGTCGGCGGCGCGCTCGGGGCCGGTGCCGCCGCGCCTGCTGCTGCGCGCCGGGCGGCTCAATGAGGCCCGCCAGCAACTTGAGGCCCAACTCTGGGCCGAGGCCCAGGAGGGCCGCAGCGGTGTCGAGCGGGTGAACGCGCACCGCGAGCCGTTGCTGCTGCTGGCGCTGATCTACGCTATGCTCGGTAGTGGCACCCGCGCCCTGGCCATGGCCCGGCGCGGCCTCGCCGAGGCCCAGCAGTCCGGCTCGCGCCTCACCGAGGCTATCGCCGCGTTGCGCCTCGGCCACGCCTACCAGCTTGTCACGACCAATGACCCTGCGCCGGCCCTGCAACATTATGTCGAAGGGATGCGGCTCATCCAGGCCGTCGGGGTGGCTCGCACGCGCGCCGAGGCCTTCCTCGGCCTGACCCTGCTCTTCGGCCACGCCGGCGATCTGGGCCGCGCCGAGTCGGATGCGCGCGAGGGGTTGCAGATCGCCGCCGCCGCCGGAGATGAGTGGACCGCCGCGCTGATCTTGCTGGCCCTGGGCGGCGCAGCCGTGGCGGCCGGCGATAGCCGCGCGCTGGAGTGGCTCGAGCAGGCGCGCCAGCGCTTCGCCCGCGGCGGTGATACCTACGGCCAGGCGATGGTTACCCTCTGGCGGGCGATCCACGCCCTGCGGGCCAACGATGGGGTCGCCGCCGACGCCGAAATCGCCGCGCTGCTCGACGCCGCGGCAACCCACGGCTACGTTGGCGTGCTGGGAGGCGCCAGCCTCTTCGGGCCACGCGATATGGCCTCGATTGTGCCACTGCTCCTCCGCGCACGCAACCTGCCCGGCCACGGCGAGCTGGCCCGCACCCTGTTGCGCCAGGGCTTCCCCACCATCGCCGCCGATGATACGGTTGAGGATTACCACCCCGGCTATACCTTGCGCGTGCAGATGCTCGGCACCTTCCGCGTCTGGCGCGGCTCCCAGGAGATCCAGGCCCGTGAATGGCAGCGCGAAAAGGCGCGTCAGCTCTTTCAACTCCTCCTTACCCACCGTGGCCACTGGGTCCAGCGTGAACAGATCTGCGCCGCCCTGTGGCCCGACGCTGACCTGGAAGCCGCCGAACGGCAGTTCAAGGTCACCCTCAATGCCCTGAACGCGGCCCTGGAGCCGAACCGCCCGCCGCGGGTCGCGCCCTTCTTTATTCGCCGCCAGGGCCTGGCCTACAGCTTCGCCCCGTCCTACGGCGTCTGGATCGATGTTGATGAGTTTGAGTTGCGCGCCGCCGCGGCTGCCGCCAGCGATGACCCCGACTTCGCCCGGCGCAATGCCCAGATCGCCGTGCAACTCTACCGCGGCGATTACCTGGCGGAGTCGTTGTACGATCCCTGGACAATCGAGGAACGCGAGCGCCTCCTGGCCCGCTATCTGGCTGTGGCTGTGCGCTACGCCGAACGCCTCAGCGCCGAGGGCGACCAGGCTGAGGCCATTCAACTCTGTGAGCAGGTGCTGCGACGCGACCGCTGCTACGAAGAGGCCTACCAGTGCCTGATGCGCGCCCACGCGCGCGCCGGGAGTCGCTCGCAGGCCCTGCGGAGCTACTCCCGCTGCGTTCACGCTCTTCAGGACGAGCTGGGGATGGCTCCGCTGCCGGAAACCAATGCGCTCTACGAGCGCCTTAAGCGCAATGAAGCGATCTGAGGTGAACATATGGGGAAACCGGGTTTCCCCACCTGCGGTGAGCCTGTCGAACCGCACCCCTGCCTGTGGGGAGGGTTTGGGAGGGCTGCGCCCTTCCAGGAAACAACCCGCCAGCGGGGAGGGCTGCGCCCTCCCAAGAACAAATATTTTCATTCTGGTGTTGGGCGGCGCAGCCGCATGGACGGCTGAGATGAACATATGGGGAAACCATGTTTCCCCATACCCCTCCCTGCGGGGAGGGTTTGGGAGGGCTGCACCCTTCCAGGAACAAGTATGTTCGGTCTGGCGTTGTGCGGCGCAGCCGCATAGCGGTCTCACGTGAACGCAGGGGACACCGGGTTTCCCACGCCCCGGACCCTCTCCATCGAGATGTCAGGCGTCCCCGGCGGCAGCGGAGGGAGCGGCAGCCCGGGTTGCCCTCCCCCTGCTTGGGAGCGGCTGCGGGTGGGCGTAACCCTCCCCAGCGCTGTGTCCGGTAGTTCTCCAATTCCTTTCCCACGGGGAGCATCCGGGAGGGCCAGACCCCTTCGGGATCTTCCCGCGATGAGCCTGGAAAGCGAGCGTCATGGGTACTGTATTCGGCGTTGTGTTCCAGATCCACAGCATTCTGGGCGAGATGATCCTGCCGGTGGCCATTGTGGCCGTGGCGATCTACCTCCTCGTTACCTACCGCCCCAACGCGCCGCGTGGTCCGGTCGCGCGTCTGTTTCCTGTGCTGGTGGATATTCAGGTCGGGTTGGGCATCATCTACTGGGTGTTCTTACTGTTCAACACCTCGGGCGCGGCCCAGGCGCGCTACCTGAGCTTTCCCTTCATTCTGCACCCGCTTATCGGCATCCTGGCCGCCGGGCTGGCGCATATGGCCATCGGCGCGCGCAATCCGCTACGCGGCCTGGGGCGCTGGGCGCCGCTGGTCTCACTGGGGGTGCTGCTGGTGCTGGTGATCAGTAACGTTATGATCGGCGTACAGACCTGATTTCAGCAGTGATAGACGAGTGGTTTTCATGGTCGATTCTGACGGTTTATCAATCTGGTCGTGATGGGGCAGGGTTTTGCGGGGAGGGCCTGGATCTCCTACACCCTCCCCGCTGGCGGGTGGTTTCCTGGGAGGGCTTCGCCCTCCCAAACCCTCCCGCGTGCGGGCTATTTTCACCTCAAACTTCCCGCCAGGGCCGCCAGCAGGTCACCCTCGTCGGCATCGAGCGGCTGTGCCAGCGCCGCAACAAAGGCGCGCCGGGCGGCGAGGGCTTCGTCCAGGGTAACAAACGCCAGGCGCAATGCGTCGCCGGGGAGTAGTTGCGCCGCCAGCGGCAGGTCCGGGCCAATCACTGTGCCGATGACCGGGTAGCCCCCCGTGGTCTGGGCATCGGCCATGAGCAGGATCGGCACGCCGTCCGGGGGTACCTGGAGGGTGCCGGGAACGACACCGAACGACGGCAGGTCGAAGGGGCGCAGGGCCATCAGGGGCGGACCCTCCAGACGGTAGCCCATGCGGTTGGAGGTCGGTCCGACACGCCAGGTGTGCGTGGTGAGCCGGGCCAGGGCCTCCGGGGCAAAGCCACTGCTGTGCGGCCCCGGCACCAGTCGCAGGGTGGGCGCGGGGCCATAGGGCGGGCGCAGCGCGGGTGGCCAGTAGCGACCCGGGCCCAGGTCCGCTGGCAGCGCAGGGCCGGTCACCAGGCGGTCCCCGGGGCGGAGGGCACGACCCTCCAGGCCGCCGAAGGCGCCAGCGAGGTCGGTGGCGCGACTGCCGAGCACGGACGGCACCGCAATCCCCCCGGCGACGGCCAGGTAGGCCCGCGCGCCCCAGCTCCCGGAGCGGCCCACAAACTTGAGGCGCTCGCCACGCCCAACCCGCACGGCCGTCCAGAGGGGCAGTGGCCGGTCATTGCAATAGGCGCCGAGGTCGGCGCCGGTAACGGCGATCAGCAGCGGTGCGGCAAAGGCCAGCTCAGCCCCGCCCGCGGTAATTTCGAGCGCCGCCGCGTCCGGTGGATTGCCTGCCAGCCGGTTGGCCGCGACGAGGGCGAAACGATCCATTGCGCCGCCGGTGGACACACCGTAGCGACGGGCAAAGGCCCGCCCCAGATCCTGCACCGTCAGCAGGGGGCCGCTGGCAAGCACGTCAAGCATCGGCCACAAACTGAACCAGATCACCCGGCGCCAGCAGCGTCGCCGGCTCGGCAGCGGCGTCGAAGAGCCGCAGGGAGGTGCGGCCGATCAGGTGCCAGCCGCCGGGGAGACGCGCCGGGTAGATGCCGGTCAGCCCGGAGGCAAGAGCCACCGATCCGGGCGGCACGGCGGCGCGTGGGGTGGCGCGCCGGGGCAGGTGCAGGCGCCGGGGCAGCGGCCCGATGTAGGGAAACCCCGGGGCAAAGCCGATCATCATAACCCGCAACGGGCCGGCGGTGTGCGCCGCTACCACCTCATCGGGCGTCATGCCCAGGATGGCCGCCACGTCGGCCAGATCGGGGCCAGCCTCGCCGCCATAGCGAACCGGGATCTGCACCACCCGCGGACGCTCCTGCCGCCCGGCGGCAGCTTGCAGCAGCGCCCTCAGGCGGGCGGCAATGGCGGCGTGATCGATCACCAGCGGATCGAAGCACACCAGCAGCGAAGCGATCGCCGGCGTGGCAGAGATAAAGCCGGGCGGCGGCTCAGCCTCAAGGGCGGCGGCAGCCGCAAGCGCCGCCCGATTTGCCGCCTCGTGGTCGGCAGCAAGCGCCTCGGCCAGGAGCGCCGCTTCACCCATGGGCGTGAATGTCCAGGCAAAGGTCATAGGGTAGGGAGCAAATCCGTCTGACAATCTGAGGTGAACATACGGGGAAACCGGGTTTCCCCACCTGCGGTGAGCCTGTCGAACCGCACCCCTGCCTGTGGGGGGCACCAGCCGCTTCCACCAGCGGTATTCACCTTATACCATTTTTGGTTTTAGATTTTGGATTGTGGATTGCCACACTGGGCAGCACAACGCCTAAAGCCGCTTTAAGCAATGCGGCATCATCAACGGTAATTGGTATTACAAGCTCCGCACCTCGACACCCGCCGCGACAAGGCCCTGGCGCAACAGGGCGGCTCGCTCTGCCGCACCGGGCGCATCGCCGTGGATGCAGAGCGTATCGGCGATCACCGCTACAGGTCCGTCCGGGCCGCTTACCTGGCTCGCGGTGACAATGCTCAACGCCTGGGCCAGACACTGCGCCGGATCGAGGATGAGCGCCCCCGGGGCGTCGCGAGGCAACAGCGTGCCGTTCGCGGCGTACCCCCGGTCGGCGAAAGCCTCGCGCGCCACGGGCAAGCCTGCCGCCGCGCCGGCCTCCACCAGGAGCGAGCCGGCCAACCCGACCAGGATGAGTTCGCGGCTGAAGGCGGCCACGCCGCGGGCAAGTGCCTCAGCGACGGCAGGGGTCACCGCCGCCAGGTTGTACAGCGCGCCGTGGGGCTTAACATGGCGCAGCGGCACCCCCTCGGCGCGAGCAATGGCGTAGAGCGAGCCGATCTGAGCCAGCACCGTCGTTTCAATCTCGGACGGGGACAGGGGCAGGGGGCGTCGTCCGAAGCCCTGTAGATCAGGGAAGCCGGGATGCGCCCCCACCGCTACCCCCAGCGAGCGGCACAGCCGCACGGTTCGCCGCATCACCTCGGGGTCGCCGGCGTGGGCGCCGCAGGCTACGTTGGCCGAGGTTACGTGGCACAGTACGGCCGCATCGTCGCCCAGGGACCAGACGCCGAAGCTCTCGCCACAGTCGCAGTTGAGATCGATCGCAAGCATAGCAGGTTCCTGAGGTGAACATACGGGGAAACCGGGTTTCCCCATCCCCGTGCCTGTGGGGGCGCCAGCCGCTCCCAACAGCGGTTGGGGGGTGGGGAAACCCGGTTTCCCCAACCCCCTCCCTGAAGGGAAGGCTTGGGAAGGCCCCGCCCTCCCAGGAAACAACTCACCGGCGGAGAGGGTTTGGGAGCTGCGCCCTCCCGCGAAGGGGTGATGGGAAAACCCGGTTTCTCCGTCATCCTACCCACAGGCTGAGAGGGAACGTAGCACAGCGCCCCGGCGCTGTCAAGCGCGTGATTGTTCCCTCACAAACGGTTGCGACATTTAGTATAATCCGTGACTTTGTTTCTCCGCAAACGCGGTGCAAGTCGTGGTATGGTTATTGCATTCACGGAACGTCGGCCCATGTTCAGTGCGCATCAGCGCAGGAAGGGATGCATGAGCACTCCAGGGACTGTGGCGGCAAAACCGGCGGAGATCGCGTTTCCGGAGTACGTTAAGCACGAGCAACTGAAGGAATGGATCAAGGAGTGGGTCGCTCTGTGCCAGCCCGATGCGGTGCACTTCTGCGACGGGTCGCAGGAAGAGTACGATCAGCTCTGCGAGCAGATGGTCCAGAGCGGCACCTTCATCCGGCTCAACCCTGAGAAACGGCCTGGCTGCTTCCTCGCTCGCTCCGATCCCAGCGATGTCGCCCGGATTGAGGATCGCACGTTCATCTGTTCGCTCTCCAAGTCTGATGCCGGCCCGACCAACAACTGGATGAACCCGCGGGAGATGAAGGAGATCCTGCTCGGCCTGTTCAACGGTTCGATGCGCGGGCGGACGATGTATGTCATCCCCTTCAGCATGGGGCCGCTGGGCTCGCCCATCTCGAAGATCGGCATCCAGCTCACCGACTCGCCCTACGTGGTTGTCAACATGCGGATCATGACTCGCATGGGCAAGGCGGTGTACGACTACCTCGGCGAAAACGGCGAGTATATTCCCTGCGCCCACAGTGTTGGCGCGCCGCTGGAGCCAGGCCAGCAAGATGTGCCCTGGCCCTGCAACCCCACGGTCAAGTACATTGTGCATTTCCCCGAGGAGCGGGCGATCTGGTCCTACGGCTCGGGCTACGGCGGGAACGCGTTGCTGGGCAAGAAGTGCTTCGCCCTGCGCATCGCCTCGGTGATGGCCCACGCGGAGGGCTGGCTCGCCGAGCACATGCTGATCCTGGGCGTGAAGGATCCAACCGGCCGCAAGACCTACGTGGCTGCCGCCTTCCCCTCGGCCTGCGGCAAGACTAACTTTGCCATGCTCGTGCCGCCGAAGGCGTTCCAGGAAGAGGGTTGGGAAGTCACGACGGTGGGTGACGATATCGCCTGGATCAAGCCCGGCCCCGATGGCAAGCTCTACGCGATCAACCCTGAGTCGGGCTACTTCGGCGTCGCTCCTGGCACTTCGTACGAAACCAACCCCAGCGCTATGGACTTGGTCACCCGGAACACGATCTTCACCAACGTGGCCCTGACCGACGACGGCGATGTATGGTGGGAGGGCATGACCAAGGAGAAGCCGGCCCACCTGATTGACTGGCGTGGCAATGACTGGACGCCTGAGAGCAGCACGCCCGCCGCGCACCCCAACGCGCGCTTCACGGCCCCCGCTATCAACAACCCCGTCCTCGATTCGTCCTGGGACGATCCGAAGGGCGTGCATATCGAGGCCTTCATCTTCGGTGGGCGCCGCAGCAGCACGGTGCCGCTGGTCTATCAGGGTTTCAACTGGACCTACGGGGTCTACATGGCTGCCACGATGGGCTCGGAGACCACCGCTGCCGCCTTCGGCCAGCAGGGCGTGGTCCGACGCGACCCCTTCGCGATGCTGCCCTTTGCCGGCTACCACATGGCTGACTACATCAACCACTGGCTGCAATTCGGCCGCGAGATCTTCAATCCGCCGCACATCTTCAGTGTTAACTGGTTCCGCAAGGACGAGAACGGCAAGTTCATCTGGCCGGGCTTCGGCGAGAACATGCGCGTGCTCAAGTGGATCGTGCAGTGCGCTCACGGCGAGGCCTTTGGCGTCGAGAGCCCGATTGGCTGGATCCCCTGCTACGAGCATCTCGACTGGCGGGGCCTGGACTTCAGCCGCGAGCAGTTCGACGAGGTGATGCACATTGACCCGGAGGCCTGGCTCCACGAGATCCTGCTTCACGAGGAGCTGTTCATCAAGCTCTATGACCGGCTGCCCAAGGAGTTGATCTACGTGCGCGAATTGATCCTCTCCAGCCTCTGGCGCACACCCGCAGACTGGGGCCTCAACCACGAGTAGGGCCTCTACCGAATGGAGGGGGAGGAGCAGGCTGGCTGCTCCTCCCCCTTGCCTCTGGCGCCCGCGGAAGGGCCACGGAGCGCATCGCTGTCCCGGATAGCCCCGGTTTCGTTCCCGTGGCGAGCGACGGAACCACGCAGACGGCCCCCGCGCAGCCAGCAAACCCCGTTCCTCACCCTCTCAGGGGTACGTGTTCACACTTCGCCCGGATGCGCGGGCATCTTGCCCGCATCCAGGCCCTTGCGGGCGGGACGCCCGCGCTCCTGGGGTGACGCCCTACCCCACATGTGAACACGCACGTTCGGGTCCTTTGACAGATCCCGCCAGAAGCGGTACTATGGAAGACGCGCATATTGCGTTTCCAACTGTTCGCAAAACAATAGTTTCTGTCCACACGTGCTGTTCGCCAGGCGAGTGTTGCGAACGGCCGGGCTCCTGGTACGAGCCTGATGGCACCGGTGCGCCGAAGGGCGAACGATGGCTCAACCTGTTGTACCCATGGAGGTCGTCGCGTGCAGGGATTGCTCCGTCTTTCAAAGGTGATTGACGCATTCACCGAAGTGGTTGGCAACATCACCATCTGGCTGGTGCCCATTGTCGTCGGCGTTGGAGTCTGGAACGTTGCAAATCGCTACGTGGGGCGCGCCATTGGCCGCACACTGGGCTCGAATTTCTACATTGAGGCCCAGTGGTACATCTTCTCGGTGATCTTCTTCCTCGGTAGCGCCTATGTGCTCAAGCACGGCGGCCACGTGCGAGTTGACCTCTTTTACGCCAACTACCCGCCCCGCCGCAAGGCGCTGGTCGATCTGCTGGGCACGTTGTTGTTTTTGATGCCGTTTTGCGTACTGTTGATCTATTTTTCCTGGCCCGTCGTGCAGACGGCCTTCAAGATCCGCGAGATGTCGCCCGACCCCGGCGGTCTGCCGCGCTACCCGCTGAAAGCCTTTCTGATCGTCAGTCCTGCGCTGCTCTTCATTCAGGGCATCTCTGAGGCGATCAAGAACCTTGCCGTCGTGACGGGTTTCGCCGATCCCTCCCTGGTCGCCGAGGAGCAGAGGCGCGATACGCTGGAGCTGGAGTAGACCGTAACGGTTGGGGTATGGGGAAACCGGGGTTTCCTAACCTGCGGTGAGCCTGTCGAACCGCGTCCCTGCTCACAGGGGCGACGCGCCCCCATACCGGGAGGGTTTGGAAGGGCAAAGTCCCGCGCCTGCCCACGGGGGTAGCATCCCGCCGCACCGGGAGGGCCTGTAAGGGCGAAGCTCTCCCAGGAGAATCTCTGCGCCAGGCGGAGGTGTGGAGCAGACCGGTTACCCCGTGTAGGAAACGCTCACGAAAAGACCTGAACATCGTCGTTGGAGGTTGCATGGGCGAGTGGCTCGGTCCGTTAATGTTTCTCGGCGCCCTGGTGATACTCTCGATCGGCTATCCGGTGGCATTCTCCCTGGCTGCGGTGGGGGTCATTTTTGGCCTGATTGGCGTGAGCCTGGGGATCTTCGATCCGATTCTGATCCGCGCTTTGCCGTCGCGTATCTTTGGCATTGCCTCGAATTTTACGCTCCTGGCGATCCCCTACTTCATTTTTCTGGGCGCCATGCTCGAAAAATCAGGACTGGCCGAAGATCTGCTTGACACAATGGGCGTGCTGTTCGGGCCGATGCGCGGCGGGCTGGCAATTGCGGTGGTGGTGGTGGGCGCATTGCTGGCGGCAACGACGGGGGTAGTTGCGGCCACGGTGGTGGCAATGGGCCTGATTTCCCTGCCGATTATGCTGCGCTATAACTACAACAAGCAACTGGCCACCGGTGTGATCTGCGCCTCCGGCACGCTGGGGCAGATCATCCCTCCCTCGGTGGTGCTGGTGGTCCTGGGCGATCAGCTTGGCGTTTCGGTGGGGCGGCTCTTCATCGGCTCCCTGATCCCTGGCCTGCTCCTGGCCGCAGCGCTGGCCTTCTACTGCTGGACCGTGGCCCAGATCAAGCCCGATATGGCTCCCGCGCTGCCACTCTCGGCACGCACGCTTCGAGGTCGCGCCCTTGCGCTGCGTGTGCTCAAAGTTATGGTGCCCCCCCTGTTGCTGATTATGGCCGTGCTGGGATCGATTTTCTTCGGCTTAGCCACCGCTACCGAGGCCGGCGCAGTAGGCGCCCTCGGCGCAACCATCCTCGCCGCCTTTAACCGGCGCCTGAACTTCAGGACGTTCCGCGAAGTGTCCGACGCGACGCTACGCACCACTACGATGGTGATATTCATCCTGATTGGCTCCACGGCCTTCTCACTGGTCTTCCGGGCCTTGAGCGGCGATAAGTTCGTCTACGACATTATGGCCAACCTGCCCGGCGGCTTCTGGGGCTTCATGGTTGCCAGCATGCTGATTGTTTTCTTCCTGGGGTTCTTCATTGACTTCTTCGAGATCTGCTTCATCGTTATCCCTCTGTTCGTTCCGGTCGCGCGCGATCTGGGGGTTGACATGATGTGGTTTGGCGTTATTCTCGGCGCCAACCTGCAGACCTCGTTCCTGACCCCGCCCTTCGGCTTCGCGCTGTTCTACCTGAAGGGCGTCGCCCCACCCGAGGTCACAACCCAGGACATCTACCGCGGGGTGTGGCCGTTTATCGCGGTGCAGCTTGCAGTCGTGATCCTGGTTATTCTGTTTCCGGCGCTGGTAACCTATTTGCCGTCTGTTTCATTCGGACGGTGACCACGACCCGCCGGCTTCCCGCGAAGGGGCAGTGGGGGCAGGAGAAACCGGGTTTCCCCACCGCCCCTCCCTGAGGGGAGGGTTTGGGCGTAGTAGGGGCGCGGCGGCGCCGCGCCTCTACGCCCAGGAATAACCCATGTTCGTCCTGGGGTTATGCGGCGCAGCCGCATGAACGGCTGATCTGAAAAGAGGGAAACCGGGTTTCCCCACCCTCCAGCCGCTGCTGGAGGGGCCTGCCACCCCGGCGGAGTAAGCCAGGGCGCGGGGAAACCCGGTTTCCGCGGGTTCACCTCAGGTCGGATTGTTGTAGACGAAGCTGGCGAAGGGGAACTCGTTGGTCTGGTGCCACTTGTAGATCTTCTCGCGGAACTGCTTCCAGGGTTCGAAGATCTCCTTGAACTCGGGCGATGAGGCGGCACTCTCATCGTAGAGTTCAAAAGCCGCCTTCTGCGCGGCTGTGAGGATCTCGTCAGGATAGACCTTGAGTTGAATCTTCCCGCCGGAGAGGATCTGATTCAGCGCGTCCTGGTTGAGCGCATCGTACTTGGCGAGCATATTCATATTCGACTCCCAGGCCGCCACGGCGAAGTAGCGCTGGTACTCCACCGGCAGCTTGCTCCAGGCGTCATTGTTCACCACCGCATGCAGGGAGGGGCCCGGTTCCCACCAGCCGGGGGTGTAGTAGAAGTTAGCTGCATCGGGCAATCCCAGCTTCTGATCATCGTAGGGCCCGACCCACTCGGCGGCGTCCACCGCGCCGGTGGAGAGGGCCTGGAAAATCTCGCCGCCAGGAAGCGTTTGCGTTACCACCCCGAGGCGCTGCCAGACCTGGGCGCCGAGACCCGGGATGCGCAACTTGATGCCCTGCACGTCGGCCAGCGTCTTGATCTCTTTACGCCACCAGCCGCCCATCTGCGAGCCGGTGTTACCTGCAGGAAACACGGTGACGCCGAAGCCGTTGGCCAGCTTGTTGAGAGCCTCGTTGCCGCCGCCGTGGTACAACCAGGCATTCTGCTGCTGGGCCGTCAGGCCGAAGGGCAGCGACGTGCCAAAGGCCCAGGCCGGGTTAAGGCCGACGTAGTAGTACAGTGCGGTATGGCCTGACTCAACCGTGCCCTGCTGTACGTTCTGCACCACCTCCAGGCCGGGGAACAGCTCGCCGGCAGGAAAGGTGGTAATCTTGAACATCCCGCCCGACAACTCACCGACCCGCTCAGCGATCACGGTGGCGCCGCCGTAGATCGTATCGAGCGCGATGGGCCAGCTCGTGCCCATACGCCACTCCACTGCGGGGAGCGACGACCCCTGCGCCGGGGCCTGCGCTTGCGGTGCGGTCGGCTCGGCCTGTGCGCCGCCTGCCGGCGCCGTTGCGCCACCACCCGTCGGCGGCGCCGCGGGCGGGCTGGCGCACGCCGCCAGAGTCATTCCTAGACCGCCAAGGACACCGGCTGCCGCGCCACGAAGAAACTCGCGTCGTTTCATGGTTGCTCCTGAGCATTTGTACTTGAGAGGGAAAAACCGCGCGGCGCATTATACATTACTTTGCGATCTCAAGCAACCAATTAGCGTTGCGCGGCGCAGCCGCATAGAGGGCTGATAAGAACGTGGGGAACCCGGGGTTCCCCAACCCTGCCTGTCAGGGCGACAAGCCCTCAGCACCGGGAGGGTGTGAGAGGGCTGCGCCCTCTCAGGAAACAGCCCGCTAGCGGGGAGGGTTTGGGCGTAGAGGCGCGGCGGCGCCGCGCCTCTACGCCCTCCCAGGAATAATTACTATGTTCATTCCGGCGTTGTGCGCTATGCGCATGACCGTCTAAAGGCAAAACTTTACAACAACAGTAACACCACTGCCAGCGTGGTAATACTGATCACATTCGAGAAGAGCACCGTCGCGGTGACAAACTCCGGCAGCAGGCGATTCTCCATGGCGATGATTGACACCAGGACCGCCGTGGGCATACTAGCCTGGAGGATGCCGACGTTGCGCTCCAGGGGCGGCAGAGCGAACCAGGCAACCGTGCTGAAGGCGATCAGCGGCCCGCCGATTAGCCTGATAGCGCTGGAGACCAGCATATCCGGGTTGAGTCGGGGTATTCCCGCCTCGGACAGTTGGGCGCCCAGCACAATCAGCATGGTCGGGATCAGCGCCGCCGAGAGCAACTCCAGCGGTCGCGTGACCACCGCCGGCAGGCTGATGTTCAGTCCATTGACGGCCAGGGCAGGTGCGAGGGCGATCAGCGCGGGTGTGCGAAAGACCCGTCCCACCATCCCGAGGTTAATGCCCCGGCTGAAGTTGGCCGCCGTGACGCAGACGATAAAGGCCAGCACCAGATTGGCCAGGAAGTACAACGTGGCGAGACCGAGCGCCTCTGGCCCTTCGGCGAACTGGATGATGGGCAGACCAAAATTGCCGACGTTGCCGAAGGCGGCAATCATCACATAGGCTGCGGTCATCTCCGCCGGGCGCCGCAGCAGACGCGCAATGACAAAGGCAATGACGATCGTCCCGATGTAGACGAGGGTAATGAAGCCGATCATTCGCCCTGCCAGGGCCACTTCGATACGTGTCTGGCTCAGGGTAGTGAACACCAGGGCCGGGGTAAGAACAAAGTAGGCGTAGCGCGAGAGCGTGCGGGTCTCCAGTTGCAGGCGCGGAGCGGTCAGATAGCCGAGCAGAACCAGCGAGAACACCGGCACGAGGACGTTGAGAAAGATCCCGACGAGCTGCGTCATAGAGGCTCCTACCAGGCGCCCGCCCCCGCGCGGGGCGGTGGTTTACTGTACCACTATTTGCCTGGTTCACAGACAGCGCGGCGCTTCTCCCCGTCTCTGTGCTTGCAAACTGGCCTGCGGCATCACGTCGGTCGTCCAGGGGGCCGTGCCGTACCCTGACAGGATGAAAAGTACGTGTTCACCCTTCTCCCGGGAGCGCGGGCATCTTGCCCGCATCCAGGCCCTTGCGAGCGGGACGCCCGCGCTCCCGAGGTGATGCCTTACGGCCGCCCCGCCAACCACGGCGGCGGGCGGGACGCCCGCGTTCCCGAGGTGATGCCTTACCCCAAATGTGAACACGTACGATGAAACCAGGTTTATGTTTGGGAGGGCGAAGCCCTTCAAAGGGTTTCACCTGCTCCGGGATCGGCTTCCTGATGCGGCAAAACGCCTGAATGCGCCAGAGAAATGGGCCAATGAAATGGGCCAACGAATGGGAAACGAATTAACGAATGCGAAAGGCGTGCCTGACTCTTCCAGGGATGCGCGCCAACCCGGCAGCCGCGCGAGCACGGGCAGGAGGGTGCGAAAACCTGCCACGCCCTCCCCGCGCTAGCTGCTCTCTGGGAGCATCGGGTCGCTTGCCCGGCTTCACGCGGTATGTTACAATACTCGCTACTTAGCCTCGTGCTGCCCGGCTGTCCGGCTCATGTGCGCCTCAGGTGAATACGCACCACGAAGCACGCAGGTCATAAAGACAGGAAGGATCTGGAGGGCTTCGCCTCCGTGAACTTTCCCATCAGGCTCGGGTACGGGGAATTCGGTTTCCCCACAACCGGCGCCGGAGATACTTGACACCCTGGTGGAGTGTGGATCAACCCCGTTGTGTCTACACGTGCGTTCATATTGCGCGGCGAAGCCGTATGGACATCTGAGGGAAATTGAGGAGTGGCGCCCATGCCCGATGTCTCAGGTCGCAATCCGGCTATCGTTCTTGTCGAAGACGAGCCCGACATTCTGGTGATTCTCCATCGCTTGATGCGCGATCTGACCGGCGGCTACGATATCGTTACGGTCAACGGAGGAGCGGAAGCTCTGGCGCAGATCGCCTTGCGCCCGGTTCCTCTGGTGATTACCGATTACAACATGCCGGGCATGAATGGCCTGCAACTCGCCGCGGCAATTAAAGAAACTTCTCCCGATACGCGGGTAGTGATGATCACTGCCTACGCCTCGCCGGAACTTGAGAAGCGCGCCCGCGAACAACGCGTTGATTACTACCTCCCCAAACCGTTTCCGCTCGACCGGCTCGAACAGATTGTCCGCGATGTGCTGAAGTAGCGTCAGCGTCGCAGCATGTGCGTGTCCGTTCCGGGTGAAAACAGGTTTATTCCCGGGAGGGCTGCGTCCTTCCGCATCCTCCCCTCAGGGTTCAGGGGCGGACAGAACGTATGAGCGCCGACGGGCGTTATGGCGTGGGGATGCGCTGGTTGGTCCTCACCCCCTCCCCCTCTCCAGCTTCGCTGGAGAGGGGAGACCAGAGTCGTGCGCAGGGGCGTGCCAATGCGGTACAAGCCACGGTGGCTCGGATGTTCTGTCCGTCCTTAAACCCCTCAGGGAGAGGGATGGGGAAACCAGATTTCCCCATCCCCCAACGGGTGTTGGGACGCCTGCGCCCCGGCAGGCGGGGGCAGGGGGAAACCGGGTTGCCCCAGGTTCTTCAGAACGCCCTCCCAGGCACCATTCAGCCACAACTCATAGAGCTCTCATTGCCCCCCGGGCCGTCCTTGAGTAGGATGCAGCGGGTAATGCGCCGCTATCAGCCTGCGGCAACACCGTAAGCGCCCAACAGTCTGAACGAAACACGCCACGTCGGCTGCCTCGTTCGCAGCGAAGGGTAACCAAGGAGTAGCTGATGGTTGAGTGGATCAATCACTTTCCTACCGTTCTGCTGGCCGTGATGATGGTACTGACCCTGGTGCTCCTGCCGTTGCTCAACGAAGAGCGTCCCCGTGCTCGTGACGACCGCCAGCGCACCGAGGAGTTACGCCTGCATGTGAAGGTCGAAGGGAAACGTGAACGCTAGCGCGATTACGGATGAGCCGTTATGCGGCTGCGCCGCACAAAGCCAGAATGAAAATATTATTGTTCTTGGGAGGGCTTCGCCCTCCCAGACCCTCCCGCGGGCCGGCTATGTTCACCTCAGTAATTGCGGATACGTTGCCTGGCCAGATGAATTGCCTCTTCGCGCGTGGTGATTTCACCCGCCGCCTGGGCCTCGGCGATTTCGCGCAGTAACGCGCCGACACGGGGCCCCGGCCCGATCCCCAGGGCCGCCATCAACTCGTGGCCGTCAATCAACGGCTCTCGCCGGGTGGGCGCCGGGGCGTAGTAGTAGGCCAGTAGCGCCCCCGTCCACGCCAGATGCGCCACCCAACCCTCTGGATCCACGTGCGGCCCCCTGGTCGCCAGGTGGTCGGCCAGTTCGTGCAGCAGCACATCAGGTCCCGCATCGCCAAGCTCACGGAAGAAGCGGTGCAGGGCGCGGGGCGTGAGCACCTCCACGGCACGCAGTTGCCCGGGGCGCATATGCTCCCGCACCACCAGCTCCACGTATCGAATATCGTTGCGGCTGAGCCGCAAGCGCCGCCCGATCTGCGCCGCCGCGTCCGCGCCAAGCTCTTGATGGCCGTAGAAGGTGACCTTGCCGTCAGGATGGACGGTTTTTGTCTGCGGCTTGGCATTGTCGTGGATCAGGGCGGCCAGTTTCAGCAGGGCTTGCCGGCGATGCCCACCGGCGCGGCGTTCGGCCATCAGGGCCTGCAAGGGGGCAGCGAACGGCAGGTCGCGGGTAAGCTCCGGGTACGTCCGTACCGCCACGGGCAGCGCCTCCGTTCTCGTCGGGCCGCCGAGCAGCCAATCCAGGGCGGCCACGGTCTCCAGCATATGTGCCAGGACTGGCAGGAAGTGGACGTAGGGCTGCTCGCAGGCGCGAGCGGGCTCCAGCTCGGGGATCAGGCGGGTCAGGGCGCTACAGGCGTCGAGGAAGCGCAGCCAGGGGGCAGCAGCGGGGGCATCGAGCAGCTTGAGCAGTTCATCACGGGCGCGCTCGGCTGCAACCTGGTCGAGGCCCGGGGCCGCAGCGCGCGCCAGTTCGATCAGTTCCGGAGCGGGGCGCAGGTCCAGCGTGGCGCAGAGCCGCGCGGCCCGCAAGATGCGTAGCGGATCGTCGAGCAGACTGGTGGGGCCGCAGGGCCGCAACACGCCCGCTCGGAGATCGGCCAGGCCGCCGGTCGGGTCAATCAGAGCCGCGGGAGCGGTGGGCAGGCGCAGCGCCGCATCGAGCGGTAACGCCAGGGCGTTGATGGTAAAATCGCGCAGCCGCAGATCGGCCTCGATGCCGGGCGCGCGCAGGGCCACGATGTCTACCGTCAGTGGTGATGCGCCGTCGAACACTGCCCTGCCGGTATCCCGTTCCGCATCGAGGGCCACAAAGGCCCCACCGTGGGCGTCGGCGAAGGCGCGGGCCAGTTCCAACCCCTTACCGGCGACCGTGACATCCAGGTCGGCGGGCAGGCGTTGCAGCGCCAGGTCGCGGGCCGCGCCGCCGGTGAGCCAGGCCCTCACACCCCGCGCCGCGCACAGGTCGGCAAGATCGCGCAGGATCGATTCCAGCCGGTCGGTCATGGGGTTATACCATTTTGGGTTTTAGATTTTGGATTGCGGATTGCCACGCTGGGCAGCACAATGCCTGAAACCGCTTTAAGCAATGCGGCATCATCAACGGTAATTGGTATTGAGGGTACGTGTTCACATGTGGGGTAAGGCGTCACCCCGGGTGCGCGGGCGTACCGCCCAATGGTTCCCGGGAGGGCTGCGCCCTCCCGAACCCTCCCGGTGAGGAGCGCTTGCCGCCCTCACGGGCAGGGGTATGGGGAAACCCGGTTTCCCCATACCCCAGTTTTAGGAGGGCTGCGCCCTCCCAGACCCTCCCCGCTGGCGGGTTGTTTCCCGGGAGGGCCGCCCCCTCCCTGGCCCTCCCCCGCTGGGTTTAAGGGCGGACAGAACATCCGAGCCAACGTGGTGTATACCGCTTTGGAATGCCCCAGCGCGCGGCTCTGGTCTCCCCTCTCCAGCTTCGCTGGAGAGGGGGAGGGGGTGAGGACCACCCAGCGCATCCCAACGCCATACCGCCCGTCAGCGCTCATACGTTCTGTCCGCCCCTGAACTCCCTGACGGCAGGGTTGGGGAGGGTGCAGCCCTCCCAAAAACAGACCCGATTTCATCTGGTCTGTGTCCAGCGCAGCCGCATCATACCAATTACCATTGATGATGCCGCACTGCTTGAAGCGGTCTTAGGCGTTTTGCTGCCCAGCGTGGCAATCCACAATCCAAAATCCAAAATGGTATAAGTGGCGCGTCGGGCACATCATCATGCCGAGCGCAGCCGTCGCCCTGAGCGCAGTCGAAGGGGAAGCTCTCGGCCGAGACCCTTCGCTTCGCTCAGGGTGACACGGAACGTGCCAGACGCGCCGGTAAGCGTCTATGTTCGCACCGGAACGGTTAAAACTCCTGCCACACCCAGTGGTACGAACTCACCGGGAGGGGACGCGGCGGCATTGGCTGCCCTGGTTTGGGGAGCCGGTCGTTGGCCGGATTGACGCTGCTGCTGCGCGCGTAGAGGTAGGCGATCTTTCCGGCGTTCAGCTCGAAGGCGGTTTTGATCCAGGCCTGGGCGATGGTCGGCTGGGCCCACGGAAAGTCGACCCCGAAAAAGCTCGGCAAACGCGCGTTCTCCACCAGGCGCCCGCCGAAGGCCACATCGGCCATGTTGCTGTTGAACCCCAGGAGCATGTGCGTCCCCTGGAACGAACTGAACCACCTGCGGATCGGTTCGCTGCCGCTGGAGTAGCCCTGCACCCGCAGCGTCTGGCATGAAGCAAAGCCGACCCAGCGCGCACTGTTGAAGCGGGCATTGTTGGCGCTCACCCAGGTGCTGTCTTTGTTCGAGGCCATACTCAAACCGCCCGGGCCGCCGTGACCGGCGTAGTACACAAAGTCAGCCCGATCCACGCCCAGCGTGCAGTCAATGCCACCCAGACCGCAGTCGCGCCAGTCGCGCTCCCAGGCGTCGCTGTTCGACCAGAAAAAGCGCTGGCTGTAGCCGTAGCTGATCATGCCGCTACGGAATCCATTCGCGTCGGGAATCACTCCTGGGAGATCGCTGCCGCCTGTGCCTGCCGGCGGGTAGTCCCAGTTGGCCTCGATGCCGAAGCTGTACCCCGTCTGCTGTGGGACGGCTTCGGCTGCCGTCGCTGCGCCGCTCCGATCACGAGCGAGTAGCGGCAGGTACAGCGTGGGTGCGACGGCGGGTTGCAGGCTGACCTGCGCCTCCCGCACCGCGCCATCCCCGTCGGTCACACGCAGCACCACTGTAGCCGGTGTGGGTGTGCCGTCACGACCGGCAGCGCGCAGGTTACGGGTGCGCAGTTCAACCGTGCCGGGGCCGCTTACCGTGGAGGTGGCGGCAAGCGCCTCGTCGTCACCGGTGAGCCACTCGACGCGATAGGGAGCCGTGCCATCACTGATTGTGCCCCGCAGCAGCACCTCCGCGCCGGGGTTGAAGCGCGAACCGTTTGCGGGGTCGGTAATGCTCACCGTCGGACCAAAGCCCCCCGCCCCCGGCTGCGCCAGCGGCGCCACAATATCGCGCAGGACCACTGTCTCGCCCCCGACGGTGACCTCGATGCCTTCAAACTCCAGCACCGGCTCCAGCGCGCGCTGCTCCACTGCGGCGTCGCGCACGTAGTAGGAAAGTGCCGGATCAGGGATGTTCACCGTAGCCCCGGGGAACGAGGCGCGCACCTGTTGCTCGACCTGATTGCGAATGACGTTCGGATCGCGGATCAGGACGTTACGCGGCTGACCGAGCTGGCGGCTGAAGAACGGCATGGCTACCGCCGCCAGTCCCGGCGCCGCATTGTCCAGCGTAGGACCGTTATCCTGGCTCGTCGTGGTGAACAGCAGTGAGAGATGACCGCCTGGACCACCGAGCGGCACCCCGAAGCGCTGACCCACCTGCACCGGCAGTTGCATCGGCACCTCCACCACGACCCCGACATCCTGCTGGGTCGGGGCGGCGCCAGGATTGCCGGCGGGAACGGTCGCAGCGCGGATCAGGCTCGTCCGGTAGAGCGGATTCTGGGGATTGGGGTTGAAATCACAGCCCTGCGGGTTTGGAGTGATCACTCCCTGCGGGATCTGTGGGCCGGCCAGCAGGTTACCCTGCCGATCCATAAAGTCGTTCTGCACGAGGAACTGACAGGCCAGTCGTTGCGCCTGCCCGCGGTCGATAGCCCCACGCGCGCTCTCACGACCAAGTTCCCTCAGATCGGTGGCGTAGTAGCCGCCACTTGCCCCATAGCGCACCAGGAACGACTGTGTGTCGGTGAACAGAGCCGTAAAGCGCGGCGCTCCGAGGTACGTATCTGCGGCAACAGGCTGTTCAGCGAAGATGCCGCTGAAGCGGCGGGTCAATTCCCGCGTCGTGTCCCGGGTTACCTGGGGCGCGGTGAGCGGGAAGACCGGCAGTGTCGCACCTTGCTGAAGCACAATGTTGTTCGCGGTCACAAAGACGGGCGGAGCGGAACGAACCGTCCAGGCGCCGGTCAGGGCCAGGCTCAGCGCCAGCGTCAGCAGCATCAAGCGCAACGACAGACGGATGGGACCTGCGGGCATGAGGCTCTCCTTTCGTAGCTCTCCGATGGAATGCCGGCGCTGAACGGAATGGCCAGGAAGGCTCGATTCGCGGGGCGCGCAACGCCGCGATGAAAATGGGGTGTCTTTGGGAGGGCGCAGCCCTCCCAAACCCTCCCCGCTGGGAGGGGGTTGGGGAAACCCGGTTTCCCCATGTCCCAACCGCTGTTGGGAGCGGCTGGCACCCCCACAGGCAGGGAGATAGGGAAACCAGGTTTCCCCATATTTTCACCTCAGGGCTTCACCCTGACCATGAACCCTCTCTCCTCCCGCGACAACCTTAAGAACCGGCCAGAGAGGTATCGTATTGAACGCAATGGTGAGGGATTTTCACACCCTCCTCTGTGACTCGGGGAACTACAATGATCTCGGGGAGGGCCTGGAAGGACGACGCCCTTGCCAGCCTTGCCAGAATGAAGATATGTGTTCCTGGGAGGGCGCAGCCCTCCCAAACCCTCCCCACCGGCAGGGGCGTGGGGAAACCTGGTTTCCCCATCTGTTCACATTCGGTGCGGCGAAGCCGCACCCACGTCGGTGAGGAGCATGTATGGCACGCTCGCTGTACCTTGTTCCGCTGGAACGACACGCCGGAACCTCGCTCCTTTCGCTTGGAATCCTCGATTATGTATTGCGGAAGACGCGGCGTGTGGCGATCTTTCGCCCGGTGATCCGCGACGAGGCGACGACCCGACCCGACAAGACCATTGACCTGCTCCTGGGCCATTTTCGCCTCGATCAGGTCTACGGCGAAACCTATGCGCTCACAACTTCAGCCGCCGACGCCTTGCTGGCCCATAACCGCTACGACCAGATCCTCAATCGCACCATCGCCGCCTACCAGCGCCTGGCCGGGCGCTATGATTTTGTCTACTGCATGGGCTCCGACAGTCACCACGATGCTCCCCAGTTCGAGTTCAACCTGAACGTCGAACTGGCCCGCAGCCTCGACAGCCCGGTGATCCTGCTCACGAGCGGCCAGGGGCGCAGCGCCGAGGAGCTTGCCGGGATCCTGCGGCAGGCCTATGATGCCTTTCGTGCCCGCGGCTGTCCGGTCGTTGCGCTGGTGGTAAACAAGGTAGAACCGGAACGGCTCGATACCCTGCGCGCATCAATTGCCCACGATCTGGGCCTTCCTGCCGAACAGGTGGTGGCCTTGCCCGCCGACGTGGTGCTGGGTAGCCCGACGATGCGCGAGGTGGTCGAGCAGCTCAACGCCGAGGTGCTCTACGGCCGTGAACAGTTCGACCGGCAGGCCCGCCGGGTGATGATTGTCGCGATGCAGATGGAGCATTACCTGGATCGGCTCAGCGACCATGTCTTGCTGGTCACCCCGGGGGATCGCGGCGACGTTCTGCTCAGCGCGGTGCTGGCCCACCATTCGGCGAATTATCCCTCTCTGGCCGGGATCGTGCTGACGGCTGGACAGCGACCCTCGGCGGCGTTGGTGCGCCTCCTCGATGGTGTGGGCGAGATCCCCCCGGTGGTGGCAGTGGCGAGCGACACCTACGAGACCGCCACCGAACTGTTTCGGGTGAAGTCGTACATTACCACCGATACGCCGATGAAGATCGAAGCCGCGTTGCAGCTCTGCGCCCGCTACATCGATGGGGCCGCGCTAGAGCAGCGCTACGGCACGATCCAGCCCCGCGGCGTCTCGCCGCGGCTCTTTCTCTACAACCTGGCCCAGCAGGCCCGCGCCAACCGCCGGCGCATCGTGCTCCCCGAGGGTAACGAGGAGCGCATCCTGCGCGCCAGCGCCATCCTGCTCCGCGACCAGATCGCTGACCTCATCCTCCTCGGCGATCCGCAGGAGATCCGCGCCAATGTGAACCGCCTGGGCATTGACCTGGATCTCAACCAGGTCGAGATCATCAACCCGGCCACCTCCCCGCGCCTCGATGCCTACGCCGAGGAACTCTACCACCTGCGCCAACACCGCGGTATGACCCGCGAGCACGCCCGCGACCTGATGCACGATGTCTCCTACTACGGCACGATGATGGTCCATATGGGCGATGCCGACGGCATGGTCTCGGGCGCGGCGCACACCACGGCCGATACGATTCGCCCGGCGTTGCAGATCATCAAGACCCGTCCCGGTATCTCGATTGTCTCCTCAGTGTTCTTTATGTGTCTGGAGGATCGGGTGCTGGTCTACGGCGATTGCGCGATCAATCCCCGGCCCACCGCCGAGCAACTGGCCGACATTGCGATCGCCTCGGCGGATACGGCAAAGCTCTTCGGGATCGAGCCGCGGGTAGCTATCCTCTCGTACTCTACCGGCGAGTCGGGCGAGGGTGAGGAGGTGGAACGGGTACGCAGGGCAACCCAACTGGCCCAGGCCCGCCGTCCGGATCTGTTACTCGAGGGGCCGCTGCAGTACGACGCCGCCGTAGATGAAACGGTCGCCCGCGCCAAAATGCCCGGCTCCAGGGTTGCCGGTCGGGCCACAGTGCTGATTTTTCCCGATCTTAACACCGGCAACAATACCTACAAGGCGGTGCAGCGCGAAACGGGGTCAATCGCGGTGGGGCCGGTGCTCCAGGGGCTGAACAAACCGGTCAATGATCTCAGCCGTGGCTGCAGTGTTGAGGATATTGTTAACACCGTGGCGATTACCGCCATTCAGGCCCAGGAAATGCTGGAACTCACCGAGGCGCGCTAGGCCCGCAGCGTCGAAAAGCGCAGGCTCCCCCTCCCACACCCTCCCGGCGCAGAGGGCTTGCCACCCTGGCGGGCAGCGGGGAAACCCGAATGCAATGAAACGTGCAGAGACGCAGCGCCGCTGCGTCTCTACGCCCAAAACCTCCCACCGGGGAGGGGCGTGGGGAAACCCGGTTTCCCCATTGCCCAACCGCCGTTGGGAGCGGCTGGCGTCCCCACAGGCAGGGGTGCGGTTCGACAGGCTCACCGCAGGTGGGGAAACCCCGTTTCCCCATATGTTCACCTCAGGATGCCGGCGGCCGCCAGCCAGAGAATGAGCAGACCAACGGCGATCCGGTAGATCCCGAAGGCAACGAACGTGTGCCGTGCCACGTAGCGCAACAGCCAGCCAATCGCGAGGTAGCCGACGATCATCGCCACCACCGTGCCCAGCAGCAGCCGACCCCAGTCACCCGCCTGCACCTGGTCCAGGCTGCCGATCAGGTCCACCACCGTTGCCGCGCCGAGCACAGGGATCGAGAGGTAGAAGGAGAAAGCGGTGGCAGTACGCCGGTCGAGACCGGCCAGCAATCCGCCAATGATGGACGAGCCGGAGCGCGACATCCCCGGAATGAGCGCGAAGACCTGGGCAATGCCTACCCCGAGGGCCTGCCAGGGCGTGATCTGTCCCGGGTCGTGAGTGTTGGCGGCGCGGAGCGGAAACCGCTCCACGATCAAAAACACAATGCCGCCAGCGATCAATGCCCCGGCGATCACCTGTGGCGTCTCAAAGAGCACGGCTTTGATGAAGTCGCGGAAGACAATGCCAATGATCGCCGCGGGCAGGGCGGCGATGACCACCCCGATCCAGAGACGGCGGGCCGCCAGCGCCTCAGCGCGCGTGCTCTGTCCTGCCAGGGCGCGCCCCTGGGCCAGGAGATCAGCGGCGTAAAACGCCACCACCGACAGCACCGTCCCGAACTGGATGAAAATCTCGAACGTACCTCCGATGCTGCCCGTGTACCCCAGCAGATCCGAGACGATCAGCAGATGGCCGGTGGACGAGATCGGCAGCCATTCGGTGATCCCCTGAACCACGCCCAGGACGATAACCTTCCACCATTCGGGGTCGCCGGGTACCGCGATGACCAGGCTCCCCAGGAGAGCGACGACCGCGCCAATGAAGAGCGGGAGGGGCAGCACCGGCGCGGGCGCGCTCACCTCGCGGGCAGGTTGTTTGTGCATAACTCCTTCGGGAGGGTATGGGAGAGCCGGGCCTCCCAGAGAGTAAACCGATAACCCGGGTGTCGCGTGCGATCCTTCCCTTCCCCGCCGTGTTTAAGGGCGGACAGAACATCCGGGCTAACGTGGCTTATACCGCATTGGAACGCCCCCGCGCATGGCTCTGGTCT
>OGCL01000448.1_pt1 | contig 44227 bp, 29 predicted proteins | sample 1570041 | NCBI WGS metagenome assembly OGCL01 (sample SAMN06266162, study PRJEB24511) | hot springs metagenome | isolation source: Hot spring water | place: South Africa: Limpopo | collected 2015-06-22 | reverse complement strand
ACCGGGCTCCTCCCCGCAGGGAGGGGATTGGGGAAACCTGGTTTCCCCATGTCCCAACTGCTGTTGGAAGCGGCTGGTGCCCCACAGGCAGGGGTGCGGTTCGACAGGCTCACCGCAGGTGGGGAAACCCGGTTTCCACATATTTTCACATCAGGCACGCACAAACCGCTGGCCCCGCCGCGAGCCTGGAGGGGCCGCGATCGGGGCCATAGGTCGTAAAGCGATGCGCGTGGCAGAAGGCGCTGACGGGGGCGGGCGCGGCCAGCCGTCACAAGGGCATCACGCGCCGGATGCGCTTTACGCGGCGGAACGGGCGGGGCGCGACTGATGGTCTTTGAACAGATCATCCGCTATCCAGCCTCACCCGGAGGCTCAAGCCGCGGGCTACCGTCTGCGAAGCCGGCCTTCGCGGCCTGGAGCGGATGTACTGCTCAAAGCCTGTGAGCCAGAGCCGGTCACGATGACCAGTCAGGTGACAGCTCACCCCGCCAGGGTATGCAACTTTTCGCGGATGCTCAGCACCTCGCCGCGGAGGCGATTATCGGTAGTCATCTCTTCGGCGATCTTCTCACAGCCGTGCATCACCGTGGTATGGTCACGGCCACCGAGCATATTGCCGATATCCATCAGACTCGCCTCAGTCTCTTCGCGCAGGAGGTACATAGCGACCTGGCGCGGCAGCACAACGTTCCGCGAGCGGCCGCGACCGGTCAGGGCGCGCACATCAACGCCGTAGTGTTCGCTTACGGCCTGGATAATCGTCTCGGCGGTAATGCGGCGACGACGAGTATTGCCGAGCAGATCAGCGAGGGCCTGGGTTGCAACCTCCACGCTGATAGGCAGGCCGTGCATCGCGGCGTAGGCGGCCACCCGGTTCAGGCTGCCCTCAAGCTCACGAATATTGCTCTGCACCTTATGGGCCAGGAAATCAATCACTTCATCGGGCACCAGGACGTTCATCTGATCACCCTTGGCCCGGAGGATGGCCGTGCGCGTCTCCAGGTCCGGCGGTTGCACATCGGCAATCAGGCCCCACTCGAAGCGCGAGCGCAGGCGTTCCTCGAGGGTCAGGATAGCCTTGGGCGGTTTATCAGAACTGATCACGATATGTTTAGCGGCGGAGTGGAGCGCATTGAAGGTATGGAAGAACTCCTCCTGGGTGGACTCCTTCCCGGCGATGAATTGGATGTCATCAATCAGCAGCACATCAATGTTCCGATAGCGCATACGGAACTCATCGGTCTGCTGTCGGCGGATGGCATTAATCAGGTCATTGGTAAACTTCTCCGAAGACACATAGAGCACATTAATCTCCGGATCGCGGTCGAGCACATAATTACCGATGGCGTGGAGCAGGTGTGTCTTGCCCAGACCAACGCCGCCGTAGAGGAAGAGGGGATTGTAGGCCTGGCCGGGCTTATCGGCGACGGCCAGACAGGCGGCGTGGGCCAACCGGTTGCTGGAACCGACAATGAAGCGTGAGAAGGTATACTTCGGGTTGAGCATACCCGAGCGCATAGCACTGGAAAGCTCGAGCTGCACGGCCCGCTCGCCGGCAAGGCAACTGTCTTCATCCGTTGGGGTGAGCGCGGGGGTTGCGGGAGCGCTGTCACCCCGGGCAGACTGGTGCGCGCCGGTGGCGATCACCACCCGCACCTGCACCGGATACCCGACCACATCGCCGAGGGAGCGCCGCACCGGTATCAGAAAGCGCGACTCCAGTCCCTCCTTGTGGAAGGGCGAAAGGGTGCCAACAGTAGCCAGCCCGCCATCGAGAGCGAGCAGGCTGGTGCCACGCAGCCAGGTGTCAAATTCCTGGCGCGAGGTCTGCAATTGGATCGTGCCCAGTGCTGCCTGCCAGATCTGGTTTAAGTTCACATGCGCCTCCCTGGCACTGGCCACAGGAACCCGCAGCGCGCGGCGAGCCGCGCGCCGTTCCACAGAAATTCTGAGATACGGGCCAAACCCTTCAGCGGACAGGTCGTGGGGACCGCTGGTGGTACGTGTTGGATGTGAACGAGATCATACTCCAAACCCTCCGATTTTTCAAGCAACATAACGTGCAATTCTATAAATCCTGATTATAGTTACGAACGCTGGTATAGGGGCATTTCTTTCTATTCTGGCGCGCTATTCCGTGGTTTATGTAGATAACCTTTTGCCAACCATGTGGATAACCTGGCCTGGTGTCACGCGTTTCTACTCGCCCGCGCCGCGTCCGGGCCGTCTGGATCGGCGCAGGGCGCGACGCGAACGGCTTCACCCGGATTGTGGATAACCCGGCGCTGATTGTGGAGAACGTGTGGGTGGCAGTGGGTAGTTTCATGCTATGCTTCTGTGCCACCGGGCGCTTCTGCGGCGGCGTCCGCAGCGCCGGCCCCGTGCATGGCTGCCAGCAGATCGATCGGTGGCAGATCGGCCAGGCTGGTCAGGCCAAATTGCTGGAGGAAGGCCGGGGTCGTAGCGTAGAGGATGGGCCGCCCCACACTCTCGAGGCGCCCGGCTTCACAGATCAGGTCACGGGCCAGCAAGGCGCGCAGCGCGCCACTGCTATCGACCCCGCGGATGGCCTCGATCTGCGCCCGTGTTACCGGCTGGCGGTAGGCGATAATGGCCAGCACCTCCAGCGCCGCGCTGGAGAGGCGCCCGCTGGCCTGAACCCCGAGAAATCGCCCGACGACCCGCGCCGCCTCCGGGGCGGTAACGAGCTGGGCCAGCTCGCCGTGCCGCTGCACCCGCACGCCACGCTCGCGGCACTGGATGGCCAGTTGTTCCAGGGCCGTTTCCACCGCATCGGCGGGGGCTTCGAGCGCGCGCGCCAGTTGGGCCACGCTAACCGGTTCACCTGCAATGAACAGGAGGCTCTCCACCAGTTGCACCAGGGTCGGCGTGACCGCAGGGGGCGGCAGGTGAGGCAGGGGCGGCTGCGCTTCGTGTTCTGGATCGCTCATAGCCTCGCTCGTCGGTCAAACGGCGCTGCTTTCCGACGCGACGCCGCAACGGCGGGCGCCCTGGCGCGTCAGTATACCAGAAGTGGGCCAGCGTCCATGTGGTATCATACAGCAGCCGCCATCGAAGGAAAGGAATGCCGCATGATGGCAACGCGCCGCCGCGGGCCTACCCGACGTCAGATAGTCGCTGGCTTTTTCATCGGGCTCGGCCTGCTGTTGATCTCCACCACTATCAGCCGCGTCGGCCAGGCTGACCCAACCATCTCGAAACTGGCCTTCGGCGTGCCCGGCCCGGTGGTCCCGGTGCCAACGGCCCTCTCACTGCTACTCATCGGCAGCCTGTTCCTGGTCAGCGGCGCGCTGGCCCTGGTCCCGGCTGCGCGGCGTGTCGCCACCTGGCTGTTGTGGGCCTCAACCGTGCTGATCTTTCCGGCGGTTCTGATCTGGGCCGCCGCGGGAAAACAGACCAACGTCATGACTATGATCAGCGAGACGTTGCGGTTGGGCACGCCCATCGCCCTGGGCGCCATGGCCGGTATCTGGGCCGAACGCAGTGGGGTGATCAACATCGCTATTGAGGGGATGATGCTCAGCGGCGCCGCCTTCGGGTTCGCTGCCTTTGCCTTCACCGGCAACATCTGGGTTGGCGTGCTGACGGCGGTGCTGGTCGGCGGGCTGATGGCGCTCATCCACGCCACCCTTGCCATCCAGTTTAAAACCGATCAGATTATCAGTGGTACGGTGATCAACATTCTGGCCATCGGGGTCACCGGCTATCTGCGACGGCAGTTCATCGTCGACTCCGGCGGGGGGCGGGTCACTCTTCCGCAGGTCCCCATCCCGCTGTTGAGCGACATTCCCATCCTCGGCCCGACCCTGTTCAACGGAAAGCCGATCTTTTACGCCATGGTGACGCTGGTGGTATTGACCCACCTGGTGCTCTTCTTTACCCGCTGGGGTCTACGCACGCGCGCGGTTGGCGAGAACCCCCGCGCAGCCGATACGGTGGGCATCAATGTGTACCGGGTGCGCTACACCGATGTGCTGATCAGCGGCATGATCGCCGGCCTCGGCGGGGCCTGGTTCTCGCTCGAAACGGTGGGCAATTTCGATGACGGTATGACTGCCGGCAAGGGCTTCATCGCCCTGGCGGCAATGATTTTCGGCAAGTGGATGCCGTTTGGCGCCTTCGGGGGAGCGATGCTCTTCGGCTATTTCGAGGCTCTGCAAACTCGCTTGCAGATCCTCAAGGTTGAGATTGGCGGGGCGCCGGTGCCGGTGCAGTTCTTGCAGATCCTGCCCTACGTGGCCACGATGGTTGTGCTGGCGGGCCTGATTGGCCGCGCGGTCGGCCCCGCTGCCGCCGGCAAGCCCTACGAGAAGTGATACCAATGTCCTGCGAACACCCCGCACGCAGCGTTGCGTCAAAGCGCGCCTGGACGTCTGGCGCGACAATCTAAGATCTACAATCGAGAATCGCATGGGCAGGGGCGCGGGGAAACCCGGTTGCCCCTGCCTTCACACGAGCCCCTCCGCTTCGAGCCACTTCTGTACATCGCTATCGCCCGGCGCGGCGTTGCCGCCAGGAATATAGCGGTAGCGATCGCCGTAGCCCTCCATGACCTGATCGCGCAGCGCGGCTGCTTCGGGTGTGTCTTCCGTATCCGGCACGCGGACAACCGTGCCCGTCTCGAGATCGAGGTAGTAGCTATAGGCTGGATCGGTCTCGGCCAGGGCGGCGCGGATCTGCTCTCGATCGTAATGACTTGCCACAACAGCCTCCCGGGTAGCGACGGGATCGCAGTGAGGGCGCGACACCGCCGCTGGCGACTTTTCAGCAGGGCTTCCCAAGCGTGTGGACAGGCGACGTAGCCGGCGCATGCCGGGCACAGAAATGGGCCCAAGGCCTATGCCTCGGACCCCGGTGTCTGCCGCGCCCCACCCCCTGATCACACCAGGTTGATCAGTTCATTGGCCGTTCGGCGCATATCAAGAAAGACGAGGCCAAGCTTGGCCCGGCTCTGGGCCAGCGCGGTGAGCACGGCCTCCTCGCCAATAGCCATCAGGATCACGTACCCGTCCTCACCCCGGACGAAGACCTGGTCGAGCTGGCCACGCCGCAATTCAGACGCGATGCGTTCGCCGAGCGAGAGCATCGCCGCGCTCATCGCCGAGACCCGATCCTCCTCCACGTCGGCGGGCAGCGCCGAAGCCATGATGAGGCCATCAACACTCACGACGGCCGAAGCCTCAATGTCAGGCGTGTTCATGGACAGGGCTTTCAGATGCCGCACCATTTCTTCGGTTCTGCTTGCCATGCATATCCTCCTTGGGCCGTCAGCCAGTTGTGGGGCAGAGGCAAGAGTGCGCCGGGCCTTGCCGGCCTGGTTCAGGGCCGCAACGCGACGGCCATCCGCGTCTATTCTACTACAACTACGTACCAGCGGCAACTAGTTTGCTTCGTGCTGATGGGCCAGGAAGCTGTCCGTCAGGCGTTGAAGTGTAATGACTAGTCGCGATCGTAAGTATACCATCGACCCATTACGGTGATGCGGGCTACGTTGACCTCAAGGTTGATCAAGGCGGGCGCGGAGGGTCGTGTCGGCATACTCCACGGCCTGGGCGGGAGTGAGCAGGCGTCGCAGTACGCTGCCCTGCATATCGGTCAGCACCGGCCAGACGGTTTCGGTAGCGGCACGGGTGTTAGGCATGGGCAGGCCGGCCTCGGCCTGGGCGCGAAACACGCGGGCGGCCTCACGCATCTCGGTGGGAACAGCCAGATCGGCGGCGTTGAGGTCGAGGCTCATCAGCACCGGCTGGCGTCCGGCGCGCAATAGTTCGCGCTGCGAGGCGTCGGTAATAAGATGGCGGGTGAAGGCAACGGCTGCGCCGCGCTCCGGGCCATCGCCCACGCGGGCATTGAGCACCAGCGTGTCGCTCTGAACGTATGGCTGGGGCAACCGGTTCGTTCCGGAGAGGCGCGGCAGGGGGGCGACCCCCAGTTTGCCTGGCCAGAGCGCGCTGTAGCGACCCAGCGCGTGGGCCCAGTCAATAGTCATCAGCGCGCGCTGGCTCATCAGGGCATTGTCTACGGCGATGCCGTCCAGCCCCGCCAGCAAGCCCTCGTCTTCGCGCAGGGCCAGCAGCCACTCCAACCAGGCCTCAGCTCCGGTACGGCCGTCAAGCCCGAGCACGAGGTTGCCCTCATCGTCGAAGATGCGCCCGCCAAAGGCGTAGAGGTACCCGATGGTGCGGTCGAGGTTGAGGTTGTAGGCCAGGCCCCAGACCGGCGGGTCGCTACGGCTATCGCTCAGGCCCCGCGCCACGCGCAGCAGGCTGTCGGTGTCGCCCGGCGGGGCCGCGGAGAAATTGGCCTTGTTGTAGTACAGCGCAAGGGTATCGAAGGTGAGCGGCACGCCGTAGAGGCTGGCGCCCTCGCGGTGGCGCACCCGGGCCGCCCCCACCGCTGTTGGCAGCAACCGCTCGAGTTCCTGTGCCGCCAGGAGATCATCGAGGGGCAGCAGCGCGCCTTCCTCGGCCAGGCTGCCCAGGGTATGGCTGGAGACAATCGCCAGATGCGGACCGCCGCCCTCGGCCACGGCATTTGCCAGATCATCACGCAGACTGGTGACCTGACGGGTCTGGATCACGACCTGTATGCCTGGATTGGCGCGGTTGAAACGTTCGACCACCGTGGCGAGGGCGCGATCGGCGGGGGGTGTCCAGGCGTGCCAGAGAAGCAGAATCGTCCGCGCCGGTCCCGGCGCGGCAGGCTGAGGGGTCGTGGCGAGACCGGGGCCTTGCGCGCTGCATGCGATGAAGGTGAGGAGCGTCAGGGCCAGGATCACGATCCGTCTCAGTTGCTGAGGCACGGCCACGGGGCGCTCCTTGACGGTATAAACTCTGGGATTATAGCACGGCAGTGCGAGGCGTCGCAAGGCACTCAACTTGGGAGGGCGTAGCCCTCCCAGACCCTCCCTTCAGGCAGGGGCGTGGGGAAACCCGGTTTCCCCATATGTTCACATCAGGAGCAGCGTCGGATCGAAGCGATGAGCTATCAGGTACCGTCGTCCACCCTCGAGCGCCGTATCCCCAATGAGGTAGCGCCCCGGCGCGAAGCCGAGGCAGGCTTCGAGGAGCATGTCGCTGGTTGCGCGCCAGGCCGCTGCGGTGCGGGGGTCGTCACGTTGCAGGGCGGTCCAGTCTGCGGGAACTTCAAGGGCCAGGTGCGGGGCATCGCTGCGGTAGGGGCGTGGGTTGGGGCCATCGTTAAGGATCGCGCAGCCAGCGAAGCGGCTGAGATCGTGGCGCTCCCGATGCGGCGCCGCCTCAAGGGCGGCCTGAGCGCGCGCCGAACGGGGCAGCCAGATCAGCCCGAGCCGTGAAGCGGTGATACGGTTCAGTTCGTTGCGGAACGGATAGTAGTCGGGGTAAAACTCGCCGGCAAGCGCGCGCAACTTGCTGAAGTTCAGCACCGCGTTGGGAAACTGCAAGGGATCGGCAGTCCAGTGGATGACGTCGAGCTGGCGCGCCAGGGCCTGACGGGCCTGTTCACGTTTGAGCGCAGCGGCGACGCCCGCGCTCCGGTAGGCCGCGGCCACACCCATAGTCTGCGACTCAACGAGCAGGTCGAGGCGGTAGGGGAGCGGCAGGCCCTCCAGGGCTGGCAGGCCAAAGCGGAAGAACCCCAGCAGGAAGCCGACCACATGCCCGTGGCGGCGCGCGACCAGTGAAGTGGCCGGGCCGAACTCGGCGCTGTGGAGATCGTCGGGGTAGGCTTCGGCGTCGCCCAGGCCCCAGATGACGCCCCGGAGGCGCCGGATGGCCGGCAGTTCGGCCACCGACGGCGCGCCGATGTCGAAGGTGTCGCTCGAGCGATGGGTTGCGACAAATGTCCGTCCGACTTCGGGCAGGTAGATCACTACCCGCGCTGGCGCCAGATGGGGTTCGAGGGTGGCCTGCAACTCCTCCAGGCCAGGCAGCGGGCCGAGGGCGTGCAGGCGCAGCGTGTAGATCGGCTGCCCGGCAACGATCGTGCGTGGAAAGAGCAGCCCGACCCCTAGCGGCGCCGGACGGGACCCGGCGTGGAGCACGGCCAGGCTCCCGCCCATACGCGCAAACGAGGTCTTGACGAAGTAGGCCGGCACCAGGGGCTGCGTCGCCATCGCCGGCAGGGCGTAGAGCGCATCAACCTGCCCGGCCCAGGTTGCCGCATTGCCGCCGATCACCGTCCAGGTGAGGCTCATCGGCGCATCGCTCCGGCGCGACCTATCGGGCGACCACGGAGCTTGCCCCGGCCGCCGATGCTCAGAATGGAGCCGGCACTGCCGATGCTCAGAGCCGAATGCGCGGAATCGTGTGCCATACAGGGCCAGGACCTCCGTGTTGGCCCGATTATACCATTTCAGCCGCCCATGCGGCTGCGCCGCACAACGCCAGCATGAAAATGAAACGTGTAGAGACGCAGCGCCGCTGCGTCTCTACGCCCAAACCCTCCCCACAGGCAGGGGCGTGGGGAAACCCGGTTTCCCCATCTGTTCACATCAGCACGCACCCGCCATTACCGTGCCACGGGCGCCATCCGCACCAGCACCTCGTGCGTCCGACCATCGTCGCGCAGGGGGATGCGCCCGTCGGGCAGCCGTTCGCCGTCAAGCAGGGTCTCGAGTTCCGCGGTGGCTTCGTCGGGCAGGCGTTCCACCCGGATGTGGTAGATGCTCCTGCCGTAGCGGTAGTCCACCTCATAGCCTGGCCAGTCGGGTGGCACACACGGCTGCACACACAGGCTGGCCCCCTCGCGCCGCAGCCCCAGGATGACCTCCAGACCCAGCCGGTAGAGCCAGCCCGCCGAACCGGTGTACCAGGTCCACCCGCCGCGCCCGCGGTGCTGCTCGGCGGCGTAGACGTCGGCGGCGACGACATACGGTTCGACCTTGTAGATCTCAGGGTAGGTGTTGGCGTGCCGCAGCGGGTTGATCATGCTCAGCAGCGCATTCGCATCCCCGCGCGCGCCGAGCAGCCCGCAGGCCCAGATCAGCCAGATCGCCGCGTGGGTGTACTGCCCGCCGTTCTCGCGCACCCCCGGCACGTAACCTTTAATGTAGCCCGGGTTGTGCTCGCTGCGATCAAAAGGCGGCGTCAAGAGCCGGATAAGCTCCGCCTCGCGGTCCACCAGGTGTACGAGTGCCGACTCGAGCGCCTGGCGCGCCCGGGTAGGGTCGCCCCCGGCGATCACCGCCCAGGCCTGCGGCAGCAGGTCAATCCGGCACTCCTCGCTGCGCGATGAGCCAAGAGGCGTGCCATCGTCGTAGAACGCGCGCAGGTACCAGGCCCCGTCCCAGGCGCTGGCCTCGAGCGCCGCAAGTTGCTCGCGGGCGGCCGCCGTGTAACGAGCAGCGCGCTCGGCCTCGCCGCGCGCCGTCGCCAGTTCGGCCATGGCGCGCAGTACAACGACCAGGAACCAGCCCATCCAGACGCTCTCGCCGCGGCCCCCCGCGCCCACCAGGTTCATCCCGTCGTTCCAATCGCCGGCGCCCATCAACGGCAGGCCGTGTTCGCCCCGGCGACGCAGGGCCAGCTCCACCGCCCGCGCGCAGTGCTCGTAGAGGCTGGCCTGCTCCGCTGAAGTGGCGGGGTGATCGTAGTACTCCGCCTCATTATCGGCAAGGGGCCGGCCTTCGAGGAAGGGCGCCACCTCGTCGAGCACACTCTCGTCACCGGTGAACCGAACGTAGTGGGCGGTTGCGAAGGGCAGCCACAGGTAGTCGTCGGCGAAGCGCGTGCGGATGCCGCGACCGGTCGGGGGGTGCCACCAGTGCTGCACATCTCCCTCCACGAACTGCCGCGCAGCAGCGCGCAACAGGTGTTCGCGCGCCAGGGCCGGCGCGGTGTGCAGCAGCGCCAGCACATCTTGCAGTTGGTCACGGAAGCCGTAGGCCCCGCCCGACTGGTAGAAGGCCGAACGCGCCCAGATCCGGCAGCTCAGGGTCTGGTAGAGCAACCAGCCATTGAGCAGCACATCAAGTTCCGCGCTGGGCGTGCGCACGCGGGTCTGGCCCAGCAGAGCGTTCCAGGCGGCCACGCTCTGCTCCAGGGCCGCCTCAACCGCTGCGGGGGCGCGGTAGCGCTCGATCAACGCCCATGCCTCACCCTCGTCGGCGCCCTGCCCCAGCAGCAGCACGAGCACGCGCCGTTCGCCGGGCGCCAGCCGCACCAGACAGCGCAGCGCGCCGCAGGGGTCCAGCCCGGCGCCCGCGCGGCCCGTCAGCGGGCCGCCGCGCAGCAGCGCCGCCGGACTCGCCAGGTCGCCGTTGCGCCCGATAAAGGCCGCGCGGTCGCCGCTGAAGCTCGCCGGCTCACCGGCGGCGATGAAGGCGATGCGTTCCCCGAACTCGTGGTTGTAGGCGTTACGCGCGAGGAGCGCTCCGCGCTCTTCGTCGGCCACGGTTACGATAAAGGGCGCCATCTGCTCGCGGAAGACGCCAAGCACCCACTCGACATAAAACGTGACGCTCAGTTCGCGCTCTTCGTCACTCTCGTTTCTCAGCTCCAGCCGGTAAAACTTCACCGGGTCCTCAGGCGCCACGCCCAGGGTCAGTGTGCTGGCAATCGCGTGACGGCGATGCTCGAAGATGCTGTAGCCGAAGCCGTGGCGCACCCGCACATGGCCCGCGCCCAGCGGCCAGGGGGTTGGCGACCACACCGTGCCGTCGCGCTCGTCGCGCAGGTACAGCGCCTCGCCCCCCGGGTCGCTCACCGGGTCGTTTGACCAGGGCGTCAGACGGTTCTCGCGGCTGTTTTCCGCCCACGTGTAACCGGTGCCCCGCTCCGAGACGATGCAGCCGAAGCGCGGGTTGGCGATGACGTTGATCCAGGGCGCAGGCGTGTACTGCCCGGGCGCGAGTTCGATCACGTATTCGGCGCCATCGCGGGCAAAGCCGCCGTAGGGGCCGCGCACGGCGAGCGGTTCGCCGGGGGGCAGGGCCGTTCCCGCAGGGGGCACGGCGAGAATCTGGGGCAGTGGCGCCGTGTCCGCCTCACGGCGCCGCAGATGCTGGGCCAGACTGCCGCGCCGGCCTGCCAGCACCACCCGCGCGGCGCTCTCCAGCAGCACGCGGTCCTCTTCGGGCATCAGGTCGGCGCGCAGGGCGAAGACGCCACCGCGCTGGTTGAGCCAGCCCCCTGCCCGCCCGCTGCGGATCAGCGCCAGCAGTTGCTCGTGCAACTCGTGCATATAGCCGCCGACTTCCTCGTTGAGGATCACCAGTTCGACCCGCAGCCCCTTCTGCCGCCAGTACTCGTGGGCTTGCAACAGTTCCTGCACCAGGCCCAGCTCGCCCGGCGCGGAGATGCGCACCAGCACAATCGGGTCATCGCCGGAAATGCCGTAGGCCCACAGCCCGGGCTGGCCCTTGCGGTTGCGCGCGATCACCTCGGGCGCAGCGCGCCGGAGCGGGTCGGGGAACAGCGCGAAGGCCGCCAGACGCTGGTAGCGGTGGGCCGCGTCGCCGTCCAGGTTCAGACTTTGCAACTCAACCTGGGCCTGGGTCCAGGCCAGATCGAAGGCCCGCGCCCCTACCAGGGGGTCGCGGTACTTGTCGGCCAGGCGCAGGGCCTCCTCACGGGTTGCCCCCACGGCAGTGGTGAAGAAGAGTTGCACCGAGGCTCCAGGCGCAATGCGCACCCGCCGCCGGAGGCTGAAGATCGGGTCGAGCACCGCGCCGACAGTACCGCTCAGTGGCCGATCGAGGGCCACCGGATGGGCCGGGCCGTGGCCCCGTCCCAGAAAAGCGGCCCGGTCGGTTTCAAACTCCACCTCGCCCACCACACCCGAGCGCGCTGCCACCACATGCACGGCGTAGGGGCGCTCGCTCTCCTCTGCCCGTGGCCGTCGCGAGGCCAGCAGCGCCCCCCGCTCGGCCACGAACTCGGTCTCGACGAACAGGTTGGCAAAGGCCGGGTGGGCCAGTTCCGCCAAGGGCGGCGCCAGCACCACTTCGGCATAGCTGGTGACCTCCAGCTCGCGGGGCGCTGCGCCCAGGTTGGTCAGGGTGATCCGCCGCACCTCTGCCGGGTCCTCGGGCGAGACCGTGACCTCCATACGGGTCTCGATGCCGCCGATCTGCTGCAAGAACTCGGCCTTCTCGAGACTGAAGCGGGCGCGGTACTGTTGCCCCTCGCGGCGCACAGGCTGGTAGCCTGCCGACCAGGCCAGCCCGCTACGGGCATCGCGGAGGTAGATGAAGCTGCCCCAGCAGTCGCGTGTGCCGTCGGGCCGCCAGCGGGTCACCGCCAGGCCCTTGTAGAAACTGGCGCCGCTGCCGGCGTTGGTGAGCACCACCCGGTAGATCGGGCCACCCAGCAGGTGGGTGTAGGGCACCGCCGTGCCCGGGCTGGCAAACTGGCGCGAGGTGGGGAGCACCGGCAGGATCGCCGCTGGCGCCTCGGCCACATCTTCGGGCAACTGGATCGGCGCGCTCTGGGGGATCTTCTCGTGCAGAAGGGCCTCGGTAGCGCGGATCATTGGCTCCTGATGGAAGCGGCGCTGCATAATCGCATCGTTGAGCGCATTGTCGAGCGCCACCAGGCTCATCCCCTGGTGATGGACCATGAACGAGCGTACGATGGAGCGCTGTTTGCCCGGTGGAAGCCGCTCGGGAGTAAAGTCCACCGCCTCGTAGAGACCATAGGCGCCCCACATGCCCAGCTCGATCAACCGTCGCAGGTTTTCTACCGCGGCGTGCGGCTGCACGCTCAACGCCAGCACGGTGGCGTAAGGCGCCACCACCAGGTCGTTGGCCAGGCCGCTCTTCAGGCCCAGGCCCGGTACACCGAAGGCGCGGTACTGGTAGTTCATCGCCAGATCGCGACTGTTGTAGGCCGACTCTGAGATGCCCCAGGGCACGCCCTTGCGCGCCCCGTAGGCGATCTGCGCCGCGACTGCGCCACGCACCGTGGCATCGAGCAGGGTCTCGGGGAAGGTGGTCATCACCAGCAGCGGCATCAGGTACTCGAACATGGTGCCGCTCCAGGCCATCAGGGTCGCCGGACCGGCGGCGGGGGTGAAGGTGCGCCCGATGTGGAACCAGTGTTCCTTGGGCACGTCGCCCTTGGCAATCGCAACGAAGCTCGCCAGGCGCGATTCGGAGGCCAACAGGTCGTAGAAGGAGGTGTCGCGGCGGCCCTCGCTGACGTTATAGCCGATCACGAAGAGGCGCCGCGTCTCATCGTAGAGGAAGCGGAAGTCCATTCCCAGCGCGAGTTCGCGCGCCTGGACGACGATCGCCGCCTGGCGCTCACGCAGGCGCGCCGCGGCGTCGTTTCGGGCTGCCAGGTCGGCCAGGCTGGGCACCGGCCCGTCTGTCTCCAGCTCGGCGCCGGCCAGTGTTTCCAGGTCCTCCAGGTGGGCGCGGGCCTGGTGGCGGAAGGCCCGTAGCCAGTCGGCGGCGGCGCCACTCAGGCGCAGGGCCTCGGTGCGCTCGAGGAGCGCGCGCAGGCGGTCGCGGTAGCCGCGCAGGCTCGTCGGCGGCGTTTCGAGCGCGCGCTCCAGTTCGGCCAGCCGCTCGCGCAGCAAGTCATCCGCCCCCACCTGATCGCGCAGCAGCAGCAACACGTCGCGCAGCCCCGACAGCGCCGCCGGGCCGATGATCGGCGCCTGATCCAGCGCCAGGTAGCCCTGGGCCAGGGCGATCAGGTGGCCGACCAGGTTGCCGCTGTCCACTGTGGAGACGTACAGCGGTGGGAGCGGACGCAACGTGCGTGTATCGTACCAGTTGAGCAGGTGCCCGCGGTAGCGTTCGAGCCGCTCCAGCGTGGCAAAGACGCGCTCGCTGCGGGCGGTCAGTTCGCTCAACGAGACGTACCCGAAATCGTAGGCTGCCAGGTCGGCCAGCAGTTGCAGGCCGATGTTGGTCGGCGAGGTGCGCGGCGCCACCAGGGGGGTGGGCGTTTCCTGGAAGTTGTCGGGCGCCAGGTAATGGCCCTCTTCGTCCACAAAGCGCTCGAAGTAGGCCCAGGTAGCGCGGGCCAGGCGGCGCAGGAGCGTGACATCGTCGGCGGTGAGCGGTTGGGGTGGAGGGGCCAGGTAGGGCCGGTCGAGCCAGCCCACCAGGGCCGGCGAGCCGATCCAGGCTGCCAGCACCGGCGCGGCCGCGGGCAGGGCCTCCAGCGCCTGCCGGGGCCGGGTCAGGCCCAGCAGCCCGATCACCGCCAGCGCCGGGGCCGTGCGTCGCAGCGCCCGATCCCAGGAGCGTCGCAGGCGCAACTGAGCCTGGGCGGCCGTCTCCCATTCCAGGAGCCGACGCCGGGTGATCAGCATCCGCGCCAGGGTGCGCGTGATCGCGTCAACGTTGACCGCCGCCTGATCGGGCAGCAGGGCGATGTTGATCAGCAGCCGCAGCCCCTCAGCGCGCAGGGCTGCCAGTTTGGCCTGCCGGCGCTGGGCCAGGCGCCAGTCGAGAAGCCAGAAGCGCACGTCGGCCAGCTCAAACAGCAGCGGCACACTCAACGGCGCAACCGCGGCCAGCGTCCACACCCACGCGCGCCCGGGCAACACCAACCAGCCCAGGCCCAGCATGGCCACCGATGCCGGCGCTGTCAGGCTGCGCCGCAGGTTGTCGAAGATCTTGTAGCGGGCCAGCAAGGGCAACACGTTCGGCGCCCACATCCCGCTGCCTGTCGGCGTCCAGGGCAGCAGCCAGGCGGCGATCTGCCAGTCGCCGCGCACCCAGCGGTGCTGTCGGGCCGCATAGGCCGCGTAGGTGGTCGGGTAGCTGTCGATCAGCTCGACATCGGAGAGCAGGGCCACCCGGGCGTAGTTGCCCTCGATCAGGTCATGACTGAGCAGGGTGTTTTCGGGGAAGCGGTCGTGCAGGGTCTCGCGCAGCACCGCCGGGTCGTAAATCCCCTTGCCGACGAAGCTCCCCTCGCCGAACAGGTCCATGTAGGTGTCGGACACGGCGGTGGTGTAGGGATCGATCCCTACATTGCCCGCAAAGATCCGCGCAAACCGGCTGGCAAGGGCGCTCGGCAGGTCAATGCCCACCCGCGGTTGCAGGATGCCGTAGCCCTCGACCGTGCGACGGGTCCGCGGGTCTACCACTGCGGCGTTGAGGGGGTGAGCCAGGGTGCCGATCAGCGCCCGCGCTGCGTCACGGGGGAGCTGGGTGTCGGCGTCGAGGGTGATCACGTAGCGGATCTGCGGCAGCACGCTCAGGTCGCCGAGCAGCACCTCGTAGGTTGTATCTGTAGCGCCGGCGAGCAGGCGATTGAACTCCTCGAGCTTGCCGCGCTTGCGCTCCCAGCCCATCCAGCACCCCTGCTGGGGGTTCCACAACCGGCGCCGGTGCAGGAAGAAGAAACGGTCGGAGCCGTAGCGGGCGTTCAATGCCAGGATACCCTCGCGGGCCACCGCGAGCAACTGCTCATCTTCGGGCATGCGCGGCTGCGGGGCGTCGGCAAAGTCGCTCAGCAGGGCAAAGTGCAGGTGGGGGTCCTCATTGGCCAGGAAGAGCACCTCCAGGGTCTCGAGCTGGTGCCGCACACTTTCGGGCGTCAACAACAGCGTGGGGACGACCACCATGGTGCGCAGATCGGCCGGAATGCCGTGCCGAAGGTCGAGACGCGGCAGGAGGCGCGGGGGCAGCAGGTGGGCCACGGCCCGGTTAACCAGTTCGATGGCCAGGGTGCTGGCGGGCAGGGCGAGCAGCCCGGCCGCCAGGGCCTGCAGCGCGGGATGGGGCGCCTGCTGCGGCGACGCGCCCGCGGATCGGGCCAGGCGCAACCCGCCTGCGACCGCCGCGCCGGTTATGGCGGCAATGGCGCCAAAGTAGGCCGGGGCGGGATGGCGCAGCAGCGCCCGGCGGGCCACCTCGCCCGGAGCGGCGCGATAGCCCAGCAGGGCCTCGAAGGGCGTCTGACCATTGCCGATCAGGTAGTATCCCACGTGCGCCGCGCGCGGCCTCTCACCGGCAGCGGCTGCCCGCGTGGCCTGGATCAGCGCCTGGCGCGCCACGTCAACCTCGCTGCGTCCGCTGCCGCGCGCCAGGCGCTCCACCTCGTGACGGTAGCGATCACGTGTCGCAAAGGTGCTGCGCGGGTAGGCCCCCGCCGGGTCCTGGCGCAACACCTGCTCAACCAGGCTGACCTGCTCGAACCAGTCGGCCCAGTCAATGGCGTTGAGGGTGCGCATGCTGGTGATCGCGTTACCGACCGAGACCTGGATCGCCGCCTGCCGCTGATGCTCAACGTGCACCACCTCTTCGGCGCTGCGGGAGGGTAGCTGGCCTTCCAGCCAGGCGATCAGCCCGGAGGCATCGCGCTCGCCATCATAGCTCCGCAGGCGGCGGAGCAACTGCACAGCAAAGGGCAGGAGCAGATGGGGATGCCGCTGCGCCAGTTCGCGCAGCACAGGATGCGTCTCCGCCGGGCCGTCTGGCTGCGCCAGCAGACGCTCGGCCCAGGCATCGGCCTCGGTGTACTGCGCGCGCACATCGAGCACCAGGCGCGCCTGGCGCGCCAGGTAGTCGATCAGGCCCACGCGGAGCATGATCGGCACGGCCCACAGCTCGCCCATCGTCAACGGCGCAACCGCCTGGTAGGCCAGCACATAGCGCAACAGGCGCTCCTGGTCAATCTTGCCGTCGCTGTGAAGGATCAACTCCTGCGCGAGAGCGTAGACACGCGGGCGACCGCGGTAGGGTCCGCCGATCAACTTCGGCAATTCACGGTAATAGCCCCCGGGCAGATCCTGGCGGATCTCGCGGATCTGGTCGCGCACCACATACATATTATCCAGCAACCACTCCACGGCAGGCAGCGCCATCTTCCGCTGGCGGGCATCCTCGGCCAGGATGCGATAGGCGCGCAGCAGATCGCGTTCGTCCTGGGCCACCTGGAGCATCAACGCTCCAGGCAGGCTCAGCAGGGGATGCCCCGGGCGGTGGCTGCTGGCGAGAGCGCGGGCGTGTTGCTCGAGCTGCTCGACGTTGAACAGCTCGGGCCCCCGCGCGATCGGTGGCATCACCACACCACCAATCGCCGCGGGAATAGTACGGCGCATCGAGGCCGTGATCGTCTTGAGGCTACGGTTCAGCGCAGCCCACTGGACAGCAATATCCATGGCACACGTGACTCAGAGGCGTTTTGCCGGCGCGGGCGCCATCGTCTGGGCCACGACCGGACGGGCCGGCAGGGTGGCGCGGCGATTACCGGCGGAGGGCTCACGGAGGCCCAGTTCTTGCGGACCAAGGTCGAGGATCTGGACGAGGTGGCGGCGGTCGGGTTGGGCAAGATCGGCGGCGAAGGCCAGCTCGTCTTGCAATACCTGGAGGATCGTCTCAGCGCTCAAACCGCTGCGACGGGCCCGACTCAGCAGGTCGTCCAGCGCCGTGTGCAGGTCAACGGCCGAGCGTGGGGCAGCAGCGCGGCCGGCGGCGACCTCGGTAGGCGCGTAGTGGCAGACCCGGCAGGTTGCAAGCGCCGGCGACGACCATTCAGCGCCGCAGTTCGGGCATGTCATCAAGGTAGAGCCGATCTGCATCGTTCACCTCCTTTGCTAATCGACGGCAAACCTGGCGTAGCGCCAGAAACAACGCGCTGCCGAAGCGCGCGTATGTTCCATCAGCCACGTTCGAGCAACCGCGAGCACTCCGGTCGGGAGCGAAGCCTCGGCTTGCGGGATGCACCCTCCACACTATGTCTTCGTTGACGTGTGTTGCGCAGGTATCACCCCGGAGTGCATGGCCGCCAGGGAGAACCGGTCGCCGTCACCGATAGGACGATACCCTCCAACGATGAATTATCATACCTGTTCTGGCGCAGGGCAATATAAGAAGTTTATTAGAATCCTGTCAGCTACCCGGGCCGCTGCGTGGCGCGGTGGGTGTTTTGCTCTCCCTCCCAACCGCCCCCCCGCTGGGAGGCGGCGCCTGGTTCCCTCCCCGCAGGGAGGGGGTTGGGGAAGCCCGGGTTCCCCATACCCTGACACGATGAAAACAGATTTTTTCCTGGAAGGGCGCAGCCCTCCCAAACCCTCCCGCAGGCGGGCTATGTTCACATCGGTGGTGAAACGCTTACCCCGTGTGAAGCCCTTCGCCCCTCGCCTATCGCTCAGACATGCTACCCTGGGAGCAGGCGGCATGTTGCCGCTTTGTTGGCATGCACACAAAAAGGTAGGGCCACTATGACCGAGCGCATGTACGATCAGGGCTACAGGGAGGTTCCCGTGCGCATTCAGGTTGATCGCCTGACCCTTGCGGGGAGCCTGGTCCGCCCGTCGGAGGCCCGGGGCCTGGTCCTCTTTGCCCACGGCAGCGGGAGCAGCCGTTTCAGCCCGCGCAACCGCTTCGTGGCCGGGCAACTGAACCAGGCCGGTTTTGCCACCCTGCTCTTCGACTTGCTTTCGGCTGATGAAGAGGCCCGCGACGCGATCACGCGCCATCTGCGCTTCGATATCCCACTCCTGAGCCATCGCCTGCTCCACGCGACCGAGCAGGTGCGCGCCTGGCCTGAAACCAGCGCCTTGCCGCTGGGCTACTTCGGGGCCAGCACGGGCGCGGCAGCCGCCCTCATCGCCGCCGCGGAGCGCCCGGAGCTTGTCGCCGCGGTCGTTTCGCGGGGCGGGCGCCCCGATCTGGCCGCATCGCACCTGAAGGCGGTGCGCGCTCCGACCCTGCTCATCGTCGGCGGCGCCGACCGCGAGGTGCTCGCGCTGAACCAGGCCGTGCTGCCCGCCTTGCCGCCGCAGTCGTCGCTGGCAATCGTGCCGGGAGCAACCCATCTCTTCGAGGAGCCGGGTGCGCTGGAGGAGGTGGCGCGGCTGGCCGCCGATTGGTTTGCGCGCTGGCTGCGGTAAACGGCGATCCCGCCAGTGGCTGGGGTATGGGGAAACCAGGTTTCCCCACGCCCCTGCCTGCCGGGGTGGCAAGCCCTCTGCGTCGGGAGGCTCCGGGTCGGCGCAGCCCCCCGGAACCAACCCATGTTCATCCTGGCAGGGTGCGGCGAAGCCGCATAGGCATCTGACAGGGAGAGAGCTATGAGCCAGGATGCGCCCCCGTCCGCTAGCTGTGTCACCCTCGCCCTGTGCGGTGATGTCATGACCGGGCGCGGCATTGATCAGATTCTCCCGCATCCGGGCGACCCGACGATCTACGAGTCGTTTGTGCGCAGCGCAGTGGACTATGTCGCTTTTGCCGAACAGGTGAACGGCCCCATCCCCAGGCCGGTTGACCCGGCTTACCCATGGGGCGACGCGCTGCCGCTCCTCGAGCGTGAGGCGCCCGATGCGCGTCTGATCAATCTCGAAACCGCGGTAACAACCAGCGCTACGCCCTGGCCGGACAAGGGGATCACCTACCGCATGCATCCCGCCAACCTGCCCTGCCTGAGCGCAGCGCAGGTGGATTGTTGCGTGCTGGCGAACAACCACGTGCTCGACTGGGGCCGCGAAGGGCTGTGTGAGACCCTGCGCAGCCTGCGGCAGGCGGGCATACGCACCGTCGGGGCGGGTCTGAATCGCGTCGAGGCTGCTGCGCCGGCGATTGTTGCCTCGCCAGCGGGGAACAGGGTGCTGGTGCTGGCCTGGGGTCTACCCTCCAGCGGCATTCCCTTCAGTTGGGCCGCCACCGCAGAGCGCGCCGGGGTCAACCTGCTCGAGGATCTCTCGCCGCGCAGCCTGGCGCACGTCGCGGCGCACATCCGCGCCCTGCGCCAGCCAGGCGACCGCGTGGTGGTCTCGCTCCACTGGGGCGGCAACTGGGGCTACGCCATTCCCCCTGAGCACCAGGATTTCGCCCAGCAGTTAATCGCCGTCGCCGGGGTCGATCTGGTCTATGGGCACTCTTCGCACCATCCCCTGGGCATCGAAGTGTACCAGGGGCGCCTGATCCTCTACGGCTGCGGCGACCTTATCAACGACTACGAGGGCATCGGCGGCTACGAATCGTACCGTCCCGACCTGGGCATCATCGTCCTCGCCACCCTGGCCGGCGACGGGCGTCTGCTGCGGGGCCGCCTGCTACCCTTCCGACGGCGACGCTTCCGCCTGTGGCGCGCCACCCCCGAGGAAGCTGGCTGGCTGGCCCGGCGGCTCAGCCGCGTCAGTCGCAATCTCGGCGTTGCGGTGGAGCTTCAACCCGATCAGGCTCTCGAAGTGCGTTGGTAGGAAGGTGTGGAGGTGTGGAAAAACCTGAAAACATCCCTACACCTCCACAGTCTCAACTACCCCTTCACCACCAGCAACGGCTCGAGGCGAGCGACGATGCGCGCCAGGCCGGCCCGGTCAACAACCGCCACCACCTCGTCCACTGATTTGTAGGCGAACGGCGCCTCTTCGGCCAGACCGGCCATACTCCCGGCGCGGACGTGGATGCCCTGCCTGGTGAGTTGCTTGCGCAGTTGTTCACCGTGGATCTGGCGCTTGGCGGCCGTGCGGCTGAGCATGCGCCCGGCCCCATGGCAGGTCGAGCCGAAGCTCACGGCCATGGCGTGTTCCGTACCCGCCAGCACATAACTGGCGGTGCCCATCGAGCCAGGCACCAGTACCGGCTGCCCGTAAGGCCGGTAATCCGCAGGGATCTCCGGCGAACCCGGGCCAAACGCCCGCGTAGCCCCCTTGCGGTGCACACAGACCTGCATGCGCTTGCCGTCGATCCGGTGCTCTTCCATCTTACCCATGTTGTGGGCCACATCGTACACCTGCCGCAGACCGGCAGGCAGCTCGCGCCGGGCAAACACGTGGGTGAAGCTCTGGCGCACGAGGGCGGCCAGGGTCTGCCGATTGGCAAAGGCGAAATTGGCCGCGCAGTGCATGGCTTCGATGTACGCCCGGGCCTCCGGCGCGCTCAGCGGCGCACAGACCAGCTCACGGTCAGGCAAACTGATCCCGTAGCGCTGCACCACCTGCTGGAAATCGCGCACATAGTCGGTACAGATCTGATGCCCCAGGCCGCGCGAGCCACAGTGGATCAGCACCACGATCTGCCCCTCGCGCAGCCCATAGGCCGCGGCAATCGCGGGATCGTGCACCTGCACCACCTGGTCCACCTCGAGAAAATGGTTCCCGGCGCCGAGCGTCCCGAGCTGGTCGCGGGCGCGGTCACGGGCGCGCGGACTGACCCGCGCCGGGTTGGCCCCGGCCATGCAGCCCCCTTCCTCGGTATGCGCCAGGTCGTGCTCGGTTGCCAGGTCGTGGCGCAGGCACCAGCGGGCGCCCTCGGCCAGCACCTCATCAAGATCGGCGTCGTTCAGGCGGATACGGCCTCCGCGCCCGGTACCGCTGGGGCAGGCGCGGTCGAGCGTATCGGCCAGTTCATCCAGATAGGGCGCGGCCTGTTCCGCATCAAGTTCCGCGGCCAGCAGTCGCACGCCACAGTTGATATCATAGCCGATGGCCCCCGGCGAGATCACGCCATCGGGCAGGGCCATCGCCGCGACGCCGCCGACAGGAAAGCCGTAGCCCTGATGGATGTCGGGCATTGCCAGGGTATAGGCCACCACACCCGGCAGGGTCGCCGCGTTGACCAGTTGCTGGAGGCTGAGATCCTCCAGCGCATGGTCGAGCAACTCCTCACTGGCGTAGATCCGCGCCGGCACACGCATATCGCGGCGAAACCCGACGGGGATCTCCCAGAGGTCCGCCGCCAGGGGCCGAAGATCATGTTTGGTGATCATCACGGCGCCTCCCTACACATCAACATAGTACTCGGCCAGCCAGCCCTCCGGCTCCTCGGCCAGCCGCAGACGGTGGTATGTGACTGCCTTGATCGCTCCGCGCGGCGGGATCGCCGGCGGCGCGAGGCTTACCTCGGCTGCGATCCCGGTGGGTGTCCACGCCGTTACCAGCACGTCGGCAACGACCGCGCCGGTGCTCTCGCAGAGGTAGAGCACCTCGTTCAGCCACTCCACCAGCAGACTCTCGGCGTCAACGGCTTCCACATACACCTGCCGTCGCTCCGAGGGTTCGCCCGGGGTGGCGCCGGCCAGCGCCACAAGACTCCGCGCCGCGCAGGCGAACAGGGCTGCCGGCGTGGGCGCGCGCACACGCATGCCCACATCGGCGGTATGGGCCAGTTCTTCATAGACGCACTCGGTGCCCATAGCCAGACCTCGGTGCAAACACCAACCGGCGGGGTAGATGTGGAGAACCGGGTTCTCCCCCACCCCGCTGCTGCAGATTGTTCAGATCTAATTTATGATACCAAACTGCCGGTCAGGTGTGCGTAATCCTCTCGCTACGGGCCGTAACGAAACCTGTACGACAACTGGCAAAGTGAGAAGAGCGCCGAAGTCACACTGGTCAATCTCGACGCAACCCTGGCGCACGTCGTCGCCGAGATCGTCGCCCGCCATCGCCTGGGCGGCAGCCACGCCGTTCCCCTCCCGGCCTCCTCTCAGATGCAGGGCTTTTGGGGGCGCAACCCCCAGGCCCCGCATACCCCTGCCCCCTACTTGACGGAGAGGGGGGCGAAGTCAAGGGGCCGCCAAACGTGAGCGCCCCCCTCTGCCGCTCAGGGAGAGGCCTGCCCTGAGCGGCAGAGGGGGGCCGGGGGGGTGAGGACCAGCAGCCCATCAGGACGACCTCCGCCGGGGGAGGAGTCCGGTTCCCTCCCCTGGCGGGGTCTAACGGCGCTGCGTTGTGTGCCGGGCAGATCGCTCTACTCCACCGTCACACTCTTGGCCAGATTACGCGGCTGGTCCACATCACAGCCGCGCCGCAGCGCCATGTAGTAGGCGAAGATCTGCAACGGAATGACCGTCAGCACCGGTTGCAGCAGCGGCAGAGTGGGCGGCACCTCGATGACGTGGTCGGCCTTACTGGCCAGCAGCGTGTCGCCCTCGGTGCCGATGGCGATCACATGGCCGTGGCGGGCGCGCACCTGCTCGATGTTGCTGATCATCTTCTCGTAGATCGCGTCCCGTGGCGCGATACACACGACGGGCATGGCTTCGTCAATCAGCGCAATCGGTCCGTGTTTCATCTCACCGGCCGGGTAGCCTTCGGCGTGGATGTAGCTGATCTCCTTGAGCTTCAAGGCGCCTTCCAGGGCAATAGGGTAGTTGACCTGGCGCCCGAGGAACAGGGCATCGCTGGCCCGGTAGTAGTGTTCGGCCAGGTCTTCGCAGATGGGCAGCGCGCGCTCGATCACCGTGGCGGCCTTGCCGGGCAGTTCCACCAGGGCCTGCAGGTGCTCGCGGATCTGAGCGGGCCTGAGCGTGCCCCGCGCCTGCCCCAGCCGCAGGGCGAAGAGGTAGGCTGCCACGAGCATCGAGGTGAAAGCCTTGGTCGAGGCCACGCCGATCTCCGGGCCGGCGTGCAGGTAGAGCGGCCCGCCGTCGGCGACCCGCGCGGCCTGGCTGCCAATGGCGTTGACAATCGCCACACTCGGCACTCCCTGCGCCCGCGCTTCTTCCATTGCCGCCAGCGTGTCCACCGTCTCGCCACTCTGGGTGATCGCCAGCAGCAGCGCGTCGCTGCCAAGCACCGGGCTGCGGTAGCGGAACTCGCTGGCGTAGTCCACCTCCACCCGTACCCGCGCCAGGCTCTCGATCATGAATTTGGCAACTAGCCCGGCGTGCCAGGCCGTGCCGCAGGCAGTAGCGTAAATCCGCTCCACCTGGCGCAGCGCAGCGTCATCGAGCCGCAGATCCTCCAGATGCACCTGCCCCGCCTCCTGGTCGATCCGCCCGCGCAGCACGTCCATCAGCGCCCGGGGCTGCTCGTGGATCTCCTTCTGCATAAAATGCTTGTAGTCGCCCCTGGCCGCCGATACCGGGTCCCACGGCACACTGACCGGTCGGCGCGTAACTGGTGCGCCATTGAGGGTGGTGATGGCTGCTCCCTGCCGGGTAATCACCGCCAGTTCGCGATCCTCCAGGAAGATCATCTCGCGCGTGTAGTCGAGGATGGCCGGCACATCCGAGGCGATAAAGGTCTCACCAGCGGCCGCACCGATCACCACGCCACCAGCATTGCCAAGGCGCGCGGCGATCAGCCGGTCCGGTTCGTCAACACAGAAGGCGACGACGGCGTTCCCACCTCGCAATTCGGCCATGGCCCGGCGCATTGCCGGTTCCAGGGCCTCTTCTTCGCGGTAGTAGTGCCCCACCAGGTGGGCGATTACCTCGGTGTCGGTCTGCGAATGGAAGTGATACCCCAGTTCCAGCAGCCGGCCCTTCAACTCGAGGTAATTCTCGACGATGCCGTTCTGGATGACCACAATGCGACCACTGGCATCACGGTGGGGATGGGCATTCTCTTCGGTAACATTGCCGTGCGTGGCCCAGCGCGTATGCCCCAGCCCCACCCGCCCGGTGACCGGTTCCTGGCCCAGTCGCAGCACCAGGTTGTGCAGCTTTCCCACACTGCGCCGGAGTTGCAGCCCACAGTCGGGGTCGAAAATGGCGATGCCCGCCGAGTCGTAGCCCCGGTACTCCAGTCGTTGCAGCCCTCCGACCACCACCTCGGTCGCCTCTCGCGATCCAACGTAGCCGACAATGCCACACATACTGATTGATCCTCCTGGTGATGACAATGACAATGGTTGCCCGGCCCGTGGAAGCGAGCCTCAGGCTGGCCAGAACGAAAGTGCGCGTGCTGACGTATGGGGAAACCGGATTTCCCCATCCCCCCGCCCTATGGGAGGGTGTGAGAGGTCTGCGCCCCTACTAAAGGGGGAGACCGGGTTTCCCTGTGCCTCTGACCTCCGGGGTGCCGGGTGGCCCCAACAGGTGGTCGGCGAGAGGGAAAACCATGGTTCCCCCCGCGGTTTGACAGGCTCACCGCAGGCGGTGAGTCTCTCGAACCGCGCCGCTTCCGGCGGGAGGGAACTGCACGACGCAGCAAGCCTGCGCCGGATATGCCACTACTTGTGCAGGGCACATCAGACCACAGCAGCCCGCTCAACGTCGGGTGCAGTGTGTCAGGGCCTGGATTACCGAGTCTGTGGGGAAGTCTGACAGTGGTGGTCGCTGCGGCTGGCCTTGTCCTGCCCGTTACCGGGAGGTATTGCTCCATCCGCTCACAGGCGGCGCCGGCGCCTGGGAGGCATCCGCTGATCTCTCGATGTTCGGGCGACCGGTGCAGCCTGTGAGGAGTTTCTGATCCACCTGCACCGGGGGGCCGCGGGTTGGCTGCGGCCCTGTCTGACCCTTAGCCTCGCCTCGCGGCGAGGAACCTCCACCTCGTCAACTCCGCACTACCGCGGAGCCCATGCGCTTGCGATATGTACTTCGTCTGGCCTTCCTCCCGGTTGCGTTCCCCGCGCAACCCTTATCGCTGTACGGCGAAGTATAGCATGGCTCGGGCCGTCTGATCTGACAGGATTGTCAAATCTGATGTGAAAATATGGGGCAACCGGGTTTCCCCACCTGCGGTGAGCCTGTCGAACCGCACCCCTGCCCGTGGGGGCGGCAAGCCCTCCCCACCGGGAGGGTTTGGGAAGGCGAAGCCCTCCCAGGAAACAACCCGCCAGCGGGGAGGGTTTGGGAGGGCGAAGCCCTCCCAAGAACAAATATTTTCATTTTGGCGTTGTTCGCCGAAAGGGGCGAACCCCGCGTTCCCCGTCACCACAGCACACCGAGCAAAACGAAGGCCACGATCGTTACCGCAACTATTGCGACGGCGGTGATCACCGTCGCGTGGCGCCGGGCGGGGGGAGTGGGCGGCGCTCCGGCGATGGCGTAATTGCCCAGCATAACGCTGATGATGGCAAAGGCTACCAGGGCCAGAAAGGGGATCTTGATAAATGAAAGCGGCCCGGTGAGGATCGGCGTCAGATAATCAATGCTACAGGGCACGCTGCCCACACAGGCCGAGGGCGGGATAACGCCCAGGACCTCCAGGTAGTGCGCCAGCGAGACAGCGAGGCCTGCCAGCGAGAGCGGCAGCCCGTACCAGTGAATACCGCGATCGTCGCGGGCGATCCCCACCAGCAGTATCGGCACCAGCGGGTACATCAGGATACGCTGGTACCAGCAGAGCTTGCACGGGATCCAGAACAGCACCTCACTGAAAAACAGGCTCCCGCACGTGGCGACGATCGCCGCCAGCAGGGCGATGTGGCGCGTGGCAGCGGTGAGCCGATCAATCGCCGGGGTCGCCTCCACCTCACGCGCTTCCCTATCCGTTGCCGGGGCGCGCTCTGCCGCCTGGGCCATAATGTTCTCCTTCGATGCTAGCTTTCGCTCCGGCCAGGGCCAGGAGCCAGAGACAGGCCCGCTCGCTGCGGCCGTCTCGGCCTGCCACGGGTGGGGAAACGCGCTTTCCCTTCCCGCCTCAACCTGGCGCCGGGCTGTCTGCTTTGCTGGCGAGCCGGGGTATGGAAAACCCGATTGCGCCATCGCTGATTTCAACAGCGTGGTCATTGTACCACGCGGGTTGTGTGCCACGATGAACCAGTGTGGGTGCAACGTCGCGCTGCGCCGCACACCACCGTGATGAACAAGGGGTTCGTTGGAAGGCGCAGCCCTCCCACACCCTTCCCACAGAGGGCTGCGGGGAAACCCGGTTTCCCCGTACCCCAACCGCGGTTGAGGGCGCCTGGCGCCCCCTATGGGCAGGGGCATAGGGAAACCCGGTTTCCCCATATTTCATGTCAGCCGTCCAGCGGGGAGGGGCATGGGGAAACCCGGTTTCCCCATGTCCCAATCGCTGGTGGGAGCGGCTGGCGCCCCCACAGGCAGGAGCATGGGGAAACCCGGTTTTCCCATATTTCATATCAGTCGTCCATCAGGGAGGAGCATGGGGAAACCCGGTTTCCCCATACCCCGACCGCAGTTGAGGGGGCCTGGCGCCCCCCTGGGCAGGAGCATGGGGAAACCCGGTTTCCCCATATTTCATATCAGCCGTCCATCAGGGAGGGGCGTAGGGAAACCCGGTTTCCCCGTACCCCGACCGCGGTTGAGGGGCCTGGCGCCCCCCTGGGCAGGAGCATGGGGAAACCCGGTTTCCCCATATTTCATATCAGCCGTCCAGCGGGGAGGGGCGTGGGGAAACCCGGTTTCCCCACGCCCCGACCGCGGTTGAGGGGCCTGGCGCCACCGTGGGCAGGAGCATGGGGAAACCCGGTTTCCCCACGTGTATATCAGAAACAGCTCGTCGGGCGGCGTAGCCACCCCACCGCCGGAGACGGACGTCGCATTAGCCCTGCCGATAAGCTAATCGTCATTGACAATGGTAATACCTTGCAGCTATAGTTGCCTATGTACGTATTGCTTTCAACGTAGCGCGGTTTTCGTGGGAGGTTCCGGTGTCGGTCGAGCATTCCTCAACCCTCGGTTCGCCATCTGGCCATATCCATCAAGAGCATGTCCAGTATCCATCGGTGTCTGAGACCGCCGACCAGGTTTTCGATCAGGATCGCCCGCGCCGCCTGTCTCAGGCCAACCCCGGGGCGCCTCACAGGGGCGGCGGAAAGATCGGGGGCGTTCTTGCCCTTGTCCTGCTCCTTGGTGTGATCGCCGCTGGCGCCACGGTGCTCGCCTTTGACCAGCGCTATGCCGGTAGAATCTACCCTAACGTGAGCGTTCGCGGGGTGCCCGTTGGCGAACTGACGCCTGATATGGCCAGAGCGGCCCTTGAACGGCAGTTCGCCCCCTTCCTGGCCCAACCGGTGCTCCTTACCTATGGCGACCAAACCTGGACGCCTACTCTGGCAGAGTTGGGCGTGCGCCTGGAGATCGATCGGGCCGTCCAGCAGGCCTACCTGGCCGGGCGGGGTCACGATCCCTTCACCAACCTGGGCGAGATGTTCGCCGTGTACCGTGACGGCCTGGAGCTGCCGCTGCACCTGACGGTGGATCACGCGGCGATGCAGGCGTACCTTATGAGCCGCGCAACACAGGTTGAACGCCCGGCGCGAGACGCGCAGATTGCCCTCGACGGTACGCTCATCGCCGTGACCCCTGCCATGGCCGGCCAGCAGGTGCTGATCAATGAGACCCTGCAGGAATTGACCGCCGCTGTGCAGAGCCTGACCCCGCGGACCGTGACGCTACGTACCCGCGAGGTGGTTCCCCGACTGAGTGATACTGCTGTTCAGGCCGCCCGTGAGGAGATCGCCCGCCTGCTGGCCGGGCCGATCACCATCACCATCGAGGGCGTCCAGGCGCCGGTTGTCTGGTCGCTTGAGGATCTCGCCCGCCTGGTGCGCCTGGATCGAGAGGTGGGCGCTACAGGCGATACGCTCGCGGTAACGGTGGATCAGGCGCGGTTGCGGGCAAAACTGGCCGAGCTGGCCGAGGCGACCGCAATCCCGGGCCGTTTGCCCCGGGTTGACTGGAACGGGGGTAACTTGCGCATCTTTAAGGAGGGCGCCCCTGGTCGTCGGTTGAACGTGGCGCAGGCCGAAGAGGCCGTGCTGGCTGCGTTTGCCGCCCCCGCCACTGCCCGTCAGGTGAGTCTGGTGAGGCAGGAAGAGCCGCCGTCGGTCACCGCCGCCACACTCGATCAGCTTGGCATCACCGAATTACTGGGTGTGGGTCGTAGCGACTTCAGTGGCTCGGCGGCCTATCGTGTTACCAACATCCAGGCGGGTATGCGGCTGCTCCACGGCATCCTGGTGCCGCCGGGAGCCGAGTTTTCCTTTAACGATACTATTGGTCGCATTGATGCCTCCAACGGTTTTGTCGAAGGCTACGCCATTGTGCAAAACCGCACCCAGCTCGAGTGGGGCGGCGGGATCTGCCAGGACTCGACCACCATGTTCCGTGCTGCGTTCTGGGCCGGTTTGCCGATTACTGAACGCTGGGGCCATTCGTTCTACATCAGTTGGTACGATAAGTACGGGTTCGGTGAGTACGGCAATGGCCCGGGGATGGACGCGACGATCTTTACCGGGGCCCTCGATCTGAAGTTTCTCAACGATACCGGTAACTGGTTGCTCATCCAGACCCTGGCCGACCCGAGCCAGGCTCTGGCCGAGGTGCGGATCTACGGCGCCAGCGATGGCCGCAAGGTGTCGCTGATCGGCCCGACGATTACCGAGCGCATTCCTGCGCCAACCCAGCCGCGGTACGTGCCTGATCCCCGGCGGCCCCGCGGCTCCATTCGCCAGAGTGACAAGGCTCGTGGCGGAATGACCATCCACTTTACGCGGGTGATCGAGCGCGATGGTCAGGTTATCGAGCGGCGTCTGTTTGAAACGAAGTTCAAGCCCTGGCCAAACATCTACGAGGTCAACCCGGCTGACCTTGGCCCCGACGGGCGGCCGATCCCCTACCAGCCCACTCCTGATCCGAACGCTGCGCCCACATCTGATCCCAACGCCACCGCGCCCGCCGACGGCCAGGCGCCCGGGCTGCCCGATAATGGGCAAATCGTTCCGGTCGTGCCGCCGCAGCCCGAGCCACCGCAGCCGCCCGCTGAGGGAGACGCCAGCGCTGATGGATGAGACGTGTCGTGCCGCCCTCACCGTTGTCGTGGACCTGTGAGGGCGGCATAGCCTACCCTGCGATGATTGGCATCTTTGACTCGGGCCTGGGCGGGCTGTCGGTGGCGCGGGCGGTGCGCGCGCTGCTGCCCGGCCACGACCTGATCTACCTCGCAGATAGCGCCTACTGCCCCTACGGTCCGCTCGCCCCCGAGGTGGTGCGCGCGCGCGCCCTGGCCTGCGCCACCTGGCTGGTCGCGCAGGGGGCCGGGGTGGTTGTTGTCGCCTGCAATACCGCTACCTCGGCTGCCATCGAGACGCTCCGCGCCAGGCTCAGTGTGCCGGTGGTGGGCATGGAGCCGGGGCTGAAGCCTGCGGTTGCCGCTACCCGCAGCGGCCGCATCGCTGTGCTGGCCACCAGCGGTACCCTGGGGGGCGAGCGCTTTCAGCGCCTGCGCGAGCGTTTCGCCCACGGAGCCGAGGTGATCACGGTGGCCTGTCCGGCGATGGTGCAACTGGTGGAAGACGGGGAACTCGATGGGCCGCGCGCCCGCGCCGTGGTTGCGGCGTGCGTGGAGTCGCTCGGCGCCCGCGGGGTGGATACCCTGGTGCTTGGCTGTACCCACTTCCCGCCGCTGCGCCCGTTGATCGCTGAATCGGCCCCCGGAGCGACAATCATTGATACCGGGCCGGCGGTAGCCGCGCAGACGGCCCGGGTGGCCGCTGCCGCCAGGATTGGCCCCGGGGATGGGATCGTGCGCTGTGCCACAACCGGCGATCCCGCGCTGGTTGCCCCGTCCCTCGCGCGGGTGTGGGGCGCGCCCCTGCCCCTTGAACGGGCTCGTTGTTAGCAAGCTCCCCGACCAGAGTCGGCGCCCCGATGGGCCGGGTACGGGGAACCCCGGTTTCCCCATATCTTCACATCGGCCGTCCATGCGGCTGCGCCGCACAACACCGGAATGAAAATATTTGTTCTTGGGAGGGCGAAGCCCTCCCCAACCCTCCCCGCTGGCGGGCTATTTCCTGGGAGGGCGCAGCCCTCCTAAACCCTCCCGCCAGGGAGAGGCGGGGGAAACCCGGCTTCCCCACGTTCAGCACGGCCTTCCCGGCGACCGGGGGGCGCGCCGCTATGCCGCGCGCGCGGCGCGGCGCTGCTCGGTGCCGCAACTGTTGACGAAGGCGGCGAAGAGCCGCTGCCAGCGCGGATCGGCGCCACCCTGCAGAGCCTCAGGATGGCACTGCACGCCCACGACGAAGCCTTCACCGCTACCCTCCACTGCCTCGATGACATCGTCGGGCGCCCAGGCCACTGCCCGCAAACCGGGCGCCAGCTTCCGTACTGCCTGGTGGTGCAGCGAGTTCACCAGCAGCCGTTCCACGCCCAGCAACTGGCGCAGTCGCGATCCCGGAGCCAGACGCAACTCGTGGGCCAGATGCGTCCAGTCCTCGCGTTCGTAGGAAAGGTTGTGCGCCAGGGCGTTCTCGATCTCGGAGGGAATGTCCTGGTAGAGCGTACCGCCCAGGGCCACGTTCAATACCTGAATGCCCCGGCAGATCCCCAGGACCGGTTTGCCCTCGGCCACCGCCCAGCGCGCCATCGGCAATTCGGCGCTGTCGCGGAGCGGGTCAACCGTCCCGAGATTGGCGTGTGGTTCGGCGCCGTAGTTGGCCGGCGCGATGTCACCGCCACCGGCGAGCAGCAGGCCATCAAGGCGATCAAACAGTATCCGCAGGGTAAGCTCGTCAGGCACAGGGGGGATAAGCAGCGGCGCGCCGCCCGCGCGCAGGATCGCGTCAACGTACGTCTGACGGTGTCCGAACGAGGGCGGGCACCAGTCCCGATCATGAAATGTGCCACACGAGATACCGATCAGAGGCTTCATCTATGGGTCCTTCGTTTTTCCAGGCAACACAGTGACGGCGCCTGCGGCGCCGCATTTGCAAGGCATTATAATACCATTTGATGGGGAGGGGGCTGAAAGGTGCGGGTGAGGACCAACCAGCGCATCACAACGCCATCACGCCCGTCGGCGTCCATATGTTCTGTTCGCCCCTGAACTTCCGCTCAGGGAGAGGGGGGTAGGGGGGTGAGGACCAGCAGCGCATCAGGATGCCATCTGCCAAAAACCCTGCACCTGGAAAGGGTCTTCCCACCTGACCTCAGGTATCGACTGCGGGGAGCACAAAGGCGAAGGTGCTGCCGGCGCCGAGGGTGCTGCGCACCCACATGCGCCCGCCCAGCATGTGGACAAGGGGGCGCACCAGGGATAGTCCCAGGCCCGTTCCGCCGGCTTCGATCTTCAGAGGATTGTCGGTGCGGTAGAAGCGGTCGAAGATGCGTGGCAGGTCCTCCGCGCTGATACCTACCCCGGTATCGCGGATGATCACCTGCAAGTAGCGCCGGTCGAGGGCGACCTGGTTGCGCACATCGTCGGGCAGATCGGCGGTGGTAATCTCGCAGGCTTCGACCCAGATCTGCCCGCTGCGAGGCGTGTACTTCACCGCGTTGACCAGCAGGTTGTAGACGATCTGGTGCAGCCGGTGGGCGTCGCCGCGCACCAGGGGCAGGCCGGGCGGCAGACTGATCGTCAGATGATGGCCCCGTTCGGTGATCAGGTCCTTCAGTTCGGCGATCACGCTGCTGAGCACCTCGGCCAGGTGCAGCGAGCGCCATTCCAGTTCAACGCTGCCCGACTCGATCTTGGTCAGATCCAGCACGTCGTTGATCAGGGCGATCATGCGCTCGGTGTTGTTGTAAATCGTGGTGACGAACTCTCGTTGCGTCGCCGTCAATGGCCCGAGGTTGCCCATCAACAGCAACTGGGTGAAACCCTTGATGGCTGTCATTGGCGTGCGCAACTCGTGCGACATTGTTCCGATGAACTCGGTCTTCATACGGTCGGCTTCGGTCTCGCGGGTGATGTCGCGGAGCACCAGCAGAGCGCCGAGCAGTTCCGTGTCGTCGGCATTTTTGAGCACCGGGCCGAGCGTCAGGCTGATGACGCGCACCCCGACGCGCACGGTGGAGGTAAAGATGCGGGGATGCCCCTCCCTGCTGAGCGGGTGGCGCAGCAGTTCGTCCAGGGGTAGCTCGACCGTCCGCGGGCCAAGATAGCGCTGGAGGAGGTCGTGCAGGTTCCAGAGCAACAGTTCCTCGAACTTGCGCTGCAAGATCGGCGCGGCTGCGGCATTCACCGCTAGAATGCTCCCGTAGAGGTCGCACACAATGACGCCATCGTTCAGGCTCTGCAGGATGGCGTTGATTTTACTCGTTTCGGTATGTTGCTGGCGCAGCAGTTCAGAGCGGCGCTCGTACTCGTTGCTGAGCGCCTGGAACATGTTGGCATTGTGGACGCCGATGGCGATGGCCCCGCCGCAGGCGTTCAGCAGTCGCAGGGAGTCTTCGTTGAAAAAACCGGTCTGGTGGTGCGCGAGGGTGATGACCCCGAGTACCTCTCCCTGGAAGATCAGTGGTACGGCGACCACCGCCCCTTCCCGGGGATACGGGGATCCCTCAGGAACGGATAGCCAGCGCTCGTTGCTGGTCACGTCGCTGACCAGCAACCCCGTCCGCCTCTGCACGACCTGACCGGCGATGCCGCTGTTAAGGGGTAGACGAACGTAGGTCTGGGCCTCGTCGGGCATACCGAAGACTGCGCGCGTCACCAGTACGTCGCCCTCGGGCTGCTCGATGAGCAAGATGGCCCCCTGCTCGGCCCTGGTCACATCGGCGAGTAGTTTGAGCGAGGTGCGAAGCAGGGCGTCCAGATCGAGCGTGCTACTGACCTCGGTGGAAATCTGATAAATGGTAGCGAGGCGATCCTTTTCCTCCTGCAGCTCGCGGGTCCGCTCGGCCACGCGGTGCTCCAGGTCAGCGTTCAAGGTGCGTATCTCGGCATAGAGCCGCGCGTTCTGCAGCGCGATGGCCGCCTGGCCAACGACGCCCTGGGCCAGCTCTTGCTGCAGGCGCAGTTGATTGAGAGGATCGGGGTCCTGCAATACTGTAACTGCCACCACCTGCTGCCCTACCACCATCGGCAGCGCGAGCGCGCCGCAGTCGGGCTGCAGCCACGGACCGTGCCGGTCAGGGTTGGGCGCCAGGTCGAACTGGAGCGTGCCGCTCCGGAAGGCCCGCGCCACCAGGTCGGTGGGATGCTCCGCGGACAGGAGCATGCCGGGAACGCTGACCCGTTCGACCCCAACCGACTGGCGGGCGACCAGGGTGAGGCCGTCGGGGCCAGCGGGAGCGCCGGGCTGCCAGATCGCGACATGCGCAACGCCGGTGAGCTGATGGATGTTGTTGACGACCAGGTGGATGATCGCGTCCTCTTCCAGCACCGACGAGAGCTGTCGGGAGATGACATTGAGCGACTGGAGTTGCAGGGCCCGTTTGTCGGCAGCCGCGGAGGCCACCTCCAGACTTTCGGCGATGAACTCGCGATCTTCGATGATCTGGCGCGTGCGGGCTTCCCAGTCCTCCACCAGCGCAAAGACTGCCTGCTCGAAGACGGCACCGACGCTTTCACTGAGGGCGAGAGCTGCAACCGGATCGTTCACACTGGCGCCGATCAAAGCTACGGTACTCTGCCGCAGGGCGCGGGCCAGATCGAGGCTCGCGGTAATGGCCCGCCCATGTTCGGCGACAGCCAGAGCGTACAACTGTTCAGCCAGGGCAGCGCTATCACCACGAGCCGCGGCGACCACTGCCGTGTAGAGATCGGCCACGCTCACCGCCGGCGCCAGAGTGGTAATGCCCGACCCCCCGGTAGCGCCGTTGCCCGATGCCAGGCCAAGCTCGGTCCAGCTATGGATCAGGCGGGGACGGTGGGCTTCGAGCCAGGCTGCAAGGTCGTCGTACATTGGTTCTATCCGTCAATGCGCACAACTACCACGCTGGCATCATCGTGCCCCTTCGCGTAGTGGCGCAGGATGCTCTCGGCGAGGCTCTGGGGATCTTCTGCGCTTTCGGGGTCGATCTCGCTGGTGAAATCGCTTGATATACCATCGCTGTACAGTACGAAGGTGTCACCCGGACTGTAGCTGTAGGCGAGCTTGAGCAGGCCTGGCAGCCGGTAGCCGACGATCCCGTTTTTCGAAATGGGTTTGATCGGCACGGCGCTGTAGACCTGTACCCCGATGTTGCCAACCCCGGCAAAGCTGACGCTGCAATGCTGCAGGTTGTAGCTGAACAGCGCCATCACTGCCCCGCGGGTGCCGCGAAGGGCCAGGTGAGAGCGCCGGATCAGTTCAAGCGGATCCTGCGCTGGCGCGCTGCGGATCACTGCTGCGGCGCTTTGCGCTGCATGCGCCGCCGCTTCGCCACCGCCAAGCCCGTCGATGAGCGAGACTATCAGCCCGTGCGGGCTAAACGGCTCGATGACATACGCATCGCCGCTGATCCTCTGTCCGTGCTTTGGCTGGTTGCTCGCGCCCCACTTAACGTTCATAGATACTGCTCCGCCGGGGCCGGATCAACCACTTGACAGCCCTGACCCACGTGCCCACACCCACCGTTGACTCAATCGCAAACGTATCCATCAGCCGGCGCACCCCCGGCAGACCGGCGCCGAGGCTCCGGGCAGTGCTGTACCCGTCCTGGAGGGCCAGTTCCAGATCGGCAATGCCGGGGCCATGATCATGCGACTCCACAACCAGCCCCGGGCCGTGGTTAGGGTCGTTCATCTGACTGAAGGTAAGCGTTCCACCCCCGGCGTGGACGATCAGGTTGCGCGCGAGTTCGGTGGTGGCAATCTCGATGCGCGCGCGGTCGTTCGGCGAGAAGCCCATGGCAGTCGCCAGATCGCGCACACGGCTAATGGCCACGTATACATCGCCTGGTCGGTGGATCGGGCAGATCACGGACATTGCTAAGTACACTCACAGAGATATCAATGGCGCCGGTGCGGAGATGCTGGCCGCGCGGCGCTTACGTGAAGATTATAGCATCATGCCCGTACCATAGCATGGCCGCTAGCCGGTGCGACGGGGCAGACGCAACCATCTCGCTGGCGAACCCGGGTCTGCGGGCCTCCGTCGGGCATGGTGGCGTTCGGGGCCTGCCTCGACGACGTTGCACCAGCCCTGCCGATGTGACAGGGCTGGTGCATATGAACACAGGGAAACCGGGTTTCCCCGCACCCCTCCCGTCAGGGAGGATGGCGTGGGCAGCCGGTTCCCACCCTCCTCAACCGGAGCGTGGCAGCCGAAAGGTATCGCTGTCGAGGGTGATCGTGACGGGGCCTTCGTTAACCAGGGTGATGCGCATCATCGCGCCGAAGACGCCGGTCTCTACCGGAATGCCCAGGGCGCGCAGGGCCGCGCAGTAGGCGTTGACCAGCGGTTCGGCTTCGGTCGGCGGCGCGGCGCCGCTAAAACTGGGGCGCCGGCCCTTACGCGTGTCGGCGTACAGGGTAAACTGCGAGATCACCAGGGCGCTGCCGCCCGTGTCGAGCAGCGAGTGGTTGAACTTCCCCGCCTCATCGGCAAAGATTCGCAGATTGGCCGTCTTGTCGGCCAGGAGCCGCGCCTCGGCCTCACTGTCGCCGTGGCCGACGCCCAGCAGCACCAGCACCCCCGGGCCAATGCGCCCCACGATCCGGCCCTCAACTTCAACCGAGGCCATACTGACCCGCTGAATAACTGCTCGCATACCCTACCCGCTGCTGGGAGGCGCCGGGGCCGGCGCGACCGTAGCGAAGATCAGCCGGCCGGTCTGGGTCTGGTGCAGGCGTGTCACCACGACTTCGGTAGTCTGGCCGATCAGGTGGCGGGCGTCTTCGACGATCACGGGGGTGCCGTCTTCCAGATAGCCAACCCCTTGCTGCCGCGCGTTGCCCTCGTTGCGGATCAGCACGTGCAGCCGCTGATCCTGGCTTACCGGCGGGCGCACGGCCTCGCTGAGCTGGTTGAGGCTCAGCACCCGCACCCCCTGGAGACCGGCGACGCGGTTGAGGTTAAAGTCGTTGCTGATGATCGGGCAGGAGTACTCGCGGGCCAGGGCGATGAGCTTATCGTCAACCTTACTCACACCGGCCACCTCGACGTTGATAACCTCGACCGGCAGGGGCGATTGGCGTTGCATCTCGTTGAGCAGGTCGAGGCCGCGCCGGCCCTTGCTGCGGCGCAGGTCATCGGGGGAGTCGGCGAGCTGTTGTAATTCGGCCAGTACAAAGCTCGGCACCAGAAACGTGCCGTCGAGAAAGCCGGTGCGGGCGACAGCGGCGATGCGCCCGTCAATAATTGCGCTGGTGTCGAGCAGCAGCCGCCGTTCACCCGTCTGGGGCTGCACCGGCGCCCCCGGCAGGGCCGGTGAGGCAGCCCCGGGCCGCAGCGAGCGCAGCAGGTCGCTCAGATCACGCTTGCGCACAGCGAAAATGGTTCCACCAACGTAGGCGCAGACCAGGGCGCAGATCAGGGGCAAGTATTGCCCGAATGGGCGCGGCAGCGCAGCAAGGGGGACGGCGAGCAGCACGGCAAAGACCAGACCAATCAGCATGCCCGCGCCGATGATGAGCAGGTCCGGCAGGGGCACCTGGCGCGAGCGTCGCAACAACTCCTCCACCGGCTCAATGGTGAGGCGCGGCGTGATCAGCAGCCCCAGGCCGGCGCCGGCGAGCGTCAACAACTGCGTGGCAAACACCTGCATCTCATCGGGCTGCGGGTCGGAAAGCGACCGCCCTACCGACCAGCTAATGTATGCCAGGCTCAACATCCCGAGGATGCGAACAATGAAGTTGAGGCTGACTTTCATGGTTCGGTGAACGTAGCCCGCGCCTGAGAGCGTAGCCTGCCGTAGCCTCCCGCGCGGGGATGTGGGGAATCCGGGGTTTCCCATGTTCCTCCCGACGGAGAGGGTTTGCGAGGGCCATGCCCTCTGACACCTTACCGTTTAGAACGGTGCGTTCTGGTTGCCCTCCCAACCTCCCCGGTTGGCGAGAGGAGCCGGACTCCTGCCCAGTGAGAGTTGAAAGGCGGACAGCAGCCCTTCCAGGAAACAACCCGCCCGCGGGGAGGGTTTGGGATGTGAAAATACGGGGAAACCGGGTTTCCCCACCTGCGGTGAGCCTGTCGAACCGCACCCCTGCCTGTGGGGGCGCCAGCCGCTCCCAACAGCGGTTCGGAAATGGGGAAACCGGGTTCCCCATCCCCCTGCCTGCTGGGGCGCCAGGCGCCCCCAACGGCGGTTGGGGTGTGGGGAAACCCGGTTTCCCCACACCCCTCCCTGGCGGGAGGGTTGGGGAGGGCATAGCCCTCCCAGGAAAAACCTATGTTCATCGTGTCGTTGTGCGGCGCAGCCGCATGGATGACTGATGTGAAACACAGCGCCGTTTACTCAACGCCCGAGGGCGAGCATTTCCACCACCTCGCTCAGGGAGCGTGCCGGGAGCAGGGCCAGATCGCCAACGGCAGACAGGCCGGTCGTGGCGGGTACGACCGCGCGAGCGAAGCCGAGGTTGGCCGCCTCGGCAAGCCGCCTATCGAGCTGGCTCACGCTCCGCAGCTCACCCGAAAGCCCGATCTCGCCGATCAACGCCAGCTCCGCCCCGACTGGCTGGTTGCGGTACGACGAGACAATCGCCATCGCCACCGCCAGATCGGCGGCAGGTTCACTGATGCGTAACCCGCCCACGATGTTGACATAAATATCCTGATTGAACAAGGGCAAACCGACGCGCTTGGTCAGCACAGCGCTGAGCATCAGCAGCCGGTTGAGATCGAAGCCGTTGGTCGTGCGGCGCGGCGGGGTGTTGCTGGTGGTAGACGTGAGGGCCTGCACCTCCACCAGCAACGGGCGCGTACCCTCCAGCATTACCGCTACGGTTGAGCCGGGGCTGCCGGCGGAACGCTCCGCCAGGAACACTTGGGAAGGATTGGGAACTTCGCGCAGGCCATCGCCGGCCATTTCGAAGACGCCGATCTCGTTGGTCGAGCCAAAGCGGTTCTTTACCCCGCGCAGCAGCCGGTACTGGTGGAAACGGTCGCCTTCGAGGTAGAGCACCACGTCAACGATATGCTCCAGCACCCGCGGCCCGGCGATTGCGCCCTCCTTGGTAACGTGACCAACCAGGACGATGGGGATGCCCAGCTCCTTGGCCAGGTGCATCAGACGCAGCGCGCCCTCGCGCACCTGGCTCACGCTGCCGGCAGCGCTGGCCAGGTCATCGAGGTAGACCGTCTGGATCGAGTCGACGATCACCAGCCCGGGGCGCATAGCACGGATCTGGTTCAGCACCGCGTCGAGCGAAGTTTCGGCATAGACGAACAGGTCATCGTGGCGCAGGTTGAGGCGCTCGGCGCGCAGCTTGATCTGCTGGGCCGACTCCTCGGCGCTCACGTAGAGCGCGGGAGCGACGGCGGCGGCGAAGTGGGCCGCCACCTGGGTCAGCAGGGTGCTCTTGCCAATGCCCGGGTCGCCGCCGATGAGCACCACCGAGCCGGGAACCAGGCCCCCGCCGAGGACGCGGGCGAGTTCGCCGGTGTACACCTCGAGACGCTGAAAGCCGGCGGTGGGCACATCGCGCAGGCGCAGGGGGCGGGCGCTGGCGCCGTTGGCGCCCGCTCGCGAGGCGGGACCACGGTCCTCCACCTGTTCGACAAAGCTGTCCCAGGCGCCGCAGTCGGAGCATCGGCCCATCCAGCGGCTCTGGCGAGCGCCGCACTGCTGGCAGACGTAACTTGTGCGCGGTTTAGCCATGGGCGCATTATACCACGGAGGCGATCTACGATGATACCTCGTAGACAGCGTGGGGCACCCCGGCTGCCCCACCCGCCTCTTCGAGGGCCACGTCCTCCGATGACGGCCAGGCTACGCGGACCTCCAGACCGCATACGTCCGGGGAAACCGGGTTTCCCCACGCCCCTCCCTGCGGCCCAGCCGCACAGACGGCTGCTATGACATCGGGGAAACCCGGTTTCCCCATGCCCCTGCCCGCGGGGATGGCATGCAGCGACGCTCCCCAGCGCACAGAGGACAGCCCCCACGCCCCTGCCCGCGGGGATGGCAGGCGACTCAACACCGGTTGGAGCAGGGTCGCTCCATCACCGGCCCCCAATAGCCGGAGCCACGCGCACTGCGCGTGGCTCCTGATTACTGGTGGAAAGCCGCGCTCCGCTGCTATTCGACGAGCGCGGGGCTTTCTTCGGCCTGCTGCGGCGTTTCGCCGCCGGTCTGTCCCTCAAGCTCGCGCTGCGAGCGGAGCCGCAGCGTATCGCCCTCGGTATCCGCGATAATCGTATCCCCCTCCTGGAAGCGCCCCTCGAGCAGACCCTCGGCCAGGGCGTCTTCGATCAGATTGGTAATGATACGGCGCAGGGGCCGGGCGCCAAAGGCCGGATCGTAGCCCCGGCGGGCCAGGAGGTCGAGGGCGTCCTGCCGCACGTCCAGCCGCATCTGGTGCTCATCGAGCTGCTTCTGCACGCGATTGAGCATCAGCTTCGTGATCTGCTGGATCTCCTCGTTGGTCAAGGGGTGGAAGATGATCGTCGCGTCAATGCGGTTCAGGAACTCGGGGCGGAACAGGGCTTTCAGGGCGTCGTCCACCTTGCGGCGCATATCAGTCTGGTCAATCTCATCGGCGCTGATGCCGAAGCCGATGCGACTGGCACGACGGATGTGCTCCGTACCGACGTTGGAGGTCATGATGATAATGGTGTTCCGGAAGTCCACCTTGCGGCCCTTGCCGTCGGTGAGGTGACCGTCTTCGAGCACCTGGAGCAGCAGGTTAAAGGCGTCGGGGTGAGCCTTTTCGATTTCGTCGAAGAGCACGACCGAATAGGGCTTGCGGCGCACGGCGTCGGTCAACTGGCCGCCCTCGCCATAGCCGACGTAGCCGGGGGGCGAACCCACCAGGCGCGAGGTGGTATGGCGCTCCTGGAACTCGGACATGTCGATCTTGATCAGGCTCTCTTCGGAGCCGAACATAAACTCGGCCAGGGTCTTGGCGAGTTCGGTTTTGCCCACGCCGGTAGGTCCGAGGAAGAGGAAGCTACCGATGGGGCGCTTGGGGTCCTTCAGCCCGGCGCGGGCGCGGCGCACAGCCTTGGAGATGGTCACAATCGCCTCTTGCTGACCGATCACCCGGTTATGGAGAAACTCCTCCATCTGCATGAGGCGCATGGTCTCATCGCCCTTGAGGCGGGTGACGGGGATACCCGTCCACATCCCCACGACCTCGGCGATATCCTCTTCGGTAACGTAGGGCCGCTCGATGATGCGGTCATCGCCCCGCGCGGCGCCCATCTCCTGTTCGATGGCGCTAATGCGCATCTGCATACGCTCCTCGCGCTCGCGGAGGTCGCTGGCGAGTTCGTACTGCTTATCTTCGAGGGCCGCCTCGCGCTCCTTGCGCAGGGCCTCGAGGCCGCGGAGGGCATCGCGGAGTTGCGGCGGGGTGGCGCTGCGGTACATGCGCACGCGGCTGGCGGCCTCATCGATCAGGTCAATGGCCTTATCGGGCAACTGGCGATCGGGCACGTAGCGCGCGGAGAGCGCCGCAGCGGCCTTGATGGCCTCGTCGCTGATCTGGAGTTGATGGAAATCCTCATAGCGCGACTTAATGCCGCGGAGGATCTGCACCGTATCCTCAAGGCTAGGCTCCTCGACCATCACCGGCTGGAAGCGGCGTTCGAGCGCCGCATCGCGCTCGATGTACTTGCGGTACTCATCAAGCGTGGTTGCGCCGATGGTCTGCAATTCGCCGCGCGAGAGAGCCGGCTTAAGGATATTGGCCGCATCGAGGGTGCCCTCGGCGCCGCCGGCCCCGATGATGGTATGGAACTCATCAATGAAGAGGATGCAGCGGGTCTCTTTGATCTCATCAATCACGCGCTTGAGGCGCTCCTCAAACTGTCCGCGGTACTTGGTGCCGGCCACCAGAGCGCCCATATCCAGCGTGACCACGCGCTTGCCCTTGATGCTATCGGGCACATCGCCCTGCACGATACGCTGGGCCAACCCCTCGACGATGGCCGTCTTGCCGACGCCAGGCTCGCCAATCAGGGCCGGATTGTTCTTGGTGCGGCGCGAGAGGATCTGGATCACGCGCTCGATCTCGTGCTGGCGGCCGATGATCGGGTCGAGGCGGCCAGCCTCGGCCATTTCGGTGAGGTCGGTGCCCAGGGCATCGAGGTAGGGTGTCTTCGACTGGCGCTGGGCGGCCGCGCCGGGGGCGGCCCCGCGCTGCTCGGCGGTGCCGGTGGTGCCGTGGCGCAGCACCCGCATCACCTGGTTGCGCACCTGCTCCAGGCTCACACCCAGAATGTCCAGCACACCGGTGGCCACCCCCTCGCCGTTGCGCACGAGGCCGAGGAGCAGGTGTTCCGTGCCGATGTAGTGGTGATTGAGGCGATTGGCTTCTTCAATCGCATACTTAATGACCTTCTGGGCGCGGGCGGTGAGTTCCTGGTCGGCCGAAGGGGTGCCCTCCCCAACTCCGACGATGAACTCGACGGCGCTGCGCGCCTGGGGCAGCTTCACCCCCAGGTCATCGAGGACGCGCGCGGCGATCCCCTCACTTTCACGGATGAGGCCGAGCAGGATGTGCTCGGTGCCAATATAGGGGTGATTAAACGAGCGCGCCTCTTCATGCGCGAGCTGCAGCACCTGCTTGGCCCGCTTGGTAAACTTACTGTAAAGATCTGACATGGAAGTTCTCCACTAGCTATCCCTGAACCAGTCGCAGGTGCGCCCACAGGGATGAACGTACAGGCGACCGATGCCCGTTATACCGGCAGAGCCTGGAGTCTGAGCAGGCATCGGGGCTCCTCAGATTCCATCGATGGAGATGGCGGGGTCCGGTAGACTCTGCGGGGAACCGCGGATGGTTGGGAGTCGGGAGGTTGCCGCTTCCCAGGCTCCCGCGCCATACACGGACGCGGCGCCTCATTGCCTCAGGATTCGGGATCCACTGGCTCCTCGGCGTCAGCTTCCTCGCTCACGTCCGGGTTGAGGCGAAGACTGAGCCCCATGCGCTTGCGGGCCGGGTCAATCCGAATGATGCGCGCTCGAATAGTCTGTCCTTCGGTGAGGACGTCTCTGGGGTTCTGGATACGCTCATCGCCCATCTCGGAGACGTGGATCAGGCCCTCGATGCCATCCTCGATCCGTGCGAAGGCGCCGAAGGAGGTGATCTGGGTAACGGTGCCTTCCACTATCTGGCCGAGGTGGTACTTCTCGCCCGCGCGCGTCCAGGGTTCGCTCTGGGTGCGTTTTATCGACAGGGCAATCCGCTTGCGTTCGTGATCGATACTCAAAATATAAACCTGAACCGTATCGCCGACCTTCAACACCTCCGAGGGATGCTTGACCCGGCTCCACGAGATCTCGGACAGATGCACGAGACCATCGGCTCCACCGATGTCAACAAATGCGCCAAAGTCGCACACCGAACTGACCACGCCCGTCCGCACGTCTCCCTCGCGGAGGCTTGAGAGTAGCTCGTCCTTCTTCAGTTCGCGGGACTCTTGAACCGCCTGTCGCTCGGAGAGGATGAGACGGTTGCGGTTCCGATTGATCTCAATCACTTTGAGCGGCAGTTCCGTATTGACCATTCTGGCCATATCGGACTGTTTCTGGGTATCGGGGCCCCGGCTGATCCCCGAGACTTGCGAGGCAGGCACGAAGCCGCGCACTCCATCGAGGTTGACGAGCAACCCGCCTTTGTTATAATTGACCACCCGCGCCCTGATCACCTCGCCGCGCTCGTAGGCGGCCTGGAGCGCCCGCCAGCTCCGTTCCTGACGGGCTTTATCTATCGAGAGGATGGCGCGGCCTTCCTTGTCTTCGGACTGCACAACGAAGACGAGCAGCGTGTCGCCAACCTTGAGCGCGGCCCGATCCTCGGGGCTGAGGGACTGCATTTCACGGGCAGGGACAATCCCTTCGGCTTTGGCGCCAATATCAACAAGAATCTCATCACGGTCGACGCGCATGATTTTGCCGTCGACCGTATCACCATACTTGAGATTGCGGTACTCGTGCGCAGGGTCGCTGAGGTACTGCTCCATCAGAGCCATATCCTCAGCTTCGGACGTAAACCCGTTCTCCCCGTGGTGCGGGGAGGAAGGTTCTTCCGACTCTGCGGCAATCCCTTTGGACTCTTCCATGCGCCGTCCTTGCTCAACGCGAGGGGCCCGAAGACGCAGCCGGGAGATGTATTGATCAACCGTTGACATTATACGTCGCGCAAGATCAAAACGCAAGGGTGTTCAATTGTACAGGGCATGCTGACGCGCTAAACGCGCAGTCGCTTACGCTGCTGGCGCGCAGTCCACGCGCTCTGCGGCGGCGGGCCGCGGGGAAACTCGGGGAGAGCCGCACCCCGCCAGGACGAGCGGGGCGCAGGGAACCCCGGGTTCCCCGTGTCCCAACCGCTGGAGGGAGCGGCTGGTACCCCAATGGGCAGGGGGATGGGGCAACCCGGTTGCCCCATAGCCCAACCGCTGTTGAGAGCGGCTGGCGCCCCCGCAGGCCGGGGATGGGGAACCCCGGGTTCCCCGTGTCCCAACCGCTGGTGAGAGCGGCAGGCGCCCCAGCCGGCAGGGGGAAGGGGAACCCCGGGTTCCCCGTGTCCCAACCGCTGTCGGGTTCGCCCGGCGCCCCAATGGGCAGGGGGATGGGGCAACCCGGTTGCCCCATGGCCCAACCGCTGGAGGGAGCGGCTGGCGCCCCAGCCGGCAGGGGGATGGGGAACCCCGGGTTCCCCGTGTCCCAACCGCTGGAGGGAGCGGCTGGCGCCCCCGCAGGCCGGGGAAGGGGAACCCCGGGTTCCCCGTGTCCCAATCGCTGGTGGGAGCGGCTGGCGCCCCACAGGCAGGGGTTCGGTTCGACAGGCTCACCGCAGGTGGGGAAACCCGGGTTCCCCGTATGTTCACCTCAGGCCCCATGCGCGGAGCGCACAACGCCGCGATGAC
>OGCL01000446.1_pt1 | contig 44416 bp, 40 predicted proteins | sample 1570041 | NCBI WGS metagenome assembly OGCL01 (sample SAMN06266162, study PRJEB24511) | hot springs metagenome | isolation source: Hot spring water | place: South Africa: Limpopo | collected 2015-06-22 | reverse complement strand
TTATGCTTTCCTCTGCCCTCTACACAGAGTTTACCTCTACACCTTCGGTGTGTCCACCCCTAATGGGTCGCAGTATATCTCTTTGTTCAACAAATATCCACTAAGCTGATATAATACATATATGGCTATATCCCAATTTTAATGACATCTGAAGATGTGACCCTAATAAAAAAAGAAGGGGCAGGTCTCTTTATAAAGTAGCCTGCCCCTTTTTCTTTGAAGCTTTCTGTTGAGCAGTTTCACGTCATGCTCAGGACCATCGTATCGAACCGCAGGTCGAACAATGGGTTGCATGGGGAAACATCCATCTCATGGACCTCACCTCCTTTGCTTAAATTCATTTTAAAGCGAACCTCCCCGTCTGTCAATAAAGTTTTACCTTTCACCCATCCTCTTATCCATGCAAGAATGAAGAAGGTTGATCATAGAATGAAGTTGAAGCCTATATTAAACATTTTATTTCAAAGGGAGTCCCAGATGACATTGAAAGGCTACACAGGAAATATGATCAAGGTCGACCTTACCCGCTCCACAGTTAAGAGCGAATCCCTAAGAGAAGATTGGCTACCTCTTTACGGGGAGCCTGCCATCTGGCTGGTCTCAGCCACACGTTTGAGAGGGTAATGAAGTCTTCTGAGACGGGCATTCCAGAGCCATTGGATCGCTTTGAAGTTAAAAGAAAAGGAACGGTTGCAGCCAAGCCAGAACTTAATGGGAATGATGGACTCACTAAAGCTCTGTAAATTTATTCTGTTCGGTGGTGTCACCATTACCGATATGGCAAATTGATATCAATATGTAACTGGCAGAGAAATGAGTGTAGATAATTTCTTAAAAACAGGAGAAAGAATTGTCAATCTGAAGCGACTCTACAAAGTGAGATTAGGAATTAGCCGGAAGGATGACACCCTCCCCTTTCGGCACCTCACTTTTAAAAGGGTCGGTCAAGGCCTCACCCCAAACCTTCCGCCCCTCGGCCAGATGCTCAGCGAATACTACGAGTATTGCGGTTGGACAGAAAATGGCGTTCCCACTCCTTAAAAACTGAAGGAGTTGGAACGATAACATGATGGGTCTGGTCAGTTTAAAGAAAAATTATAAAAAAAACTCGATGAAGAGTGCCGTGCAATTAGATCGAAGTGAGAATCGTTATGCAGTAACAAGCAGTGATATTCGACTGCGAGAACAGCGATCAAGGTGTTAATAGTTGAACGGCCAATCCCTTTTCTTCTTAAATCAAATGCCATCGCCAATGCCTTGTGCCAGTGATCATCGTATACCAAAAGCCTATGAATGCTCCTGGTCAATGTTTTGATCGTCTCCTTCATTTCTGATGTTTGGAGTTCCTGAATGAGTTCAAGAAGGATAGGGCCTGAAATTACAGCCCTGTCTTCGTCAATAAGAGTGGATAGGGTTCTCTTAAGATCGTCAAACCCTCGACGAATAAAGAAACATATCCATGCGCTGGTATCAACCAAGACGAAGTCCATCATCACGTTGTTACGGCCCTTAGAGCCTTATGAGTTTTTCCGCCTCTGCCGCAAACAGTTTAGATCAGATGGGCCTGTTTCCAAGATTCCGCTGCCAGCCATTCCCTTGAGCCCTTAGCGAAGCCTCGGCTTGATCAATTCCTCAAACGCCGGCGTTATCGTCTCTTTCTTCGTTTCAGTTTCGGCCACTTCCATCGCTTCTTTCAAGATATTTTCATTGATATCAACGGGGGCTTCATCTCGACCTCCTTTATATATAAAGTCAAGGCTCTTTTCTTGAAGGGAAAACGAGTGGTCGAGTAGATTTTTTAAGTTCAATCCCTAATGTGAAATGGAGGGTTAAGGGATGGGGAAGAGGATCCTAATCTTTGCCTTTTTTCTTGAGAAGGGTCAGGAGATCGGACTCCCTTGATGTCCTGGTGTTCGATTTACCAGATTCCATCTCTAACTTCAGTTCCTCCCTCTTCCATTCTTTCTCTTTGACCAGATGTTTCTCAATCCATTGGTCGAGTCCCTTGATGTCGAAGAGAACCCGGTCACCAATCTTGAGGTAGGGGAGCTTTTTCAGGGAGGCCATTCGATAGATCGTATCCGTGGAAAGGCTAAGGTACTGGCCCGCCTCTTTGGCGGTAATCAACCTCCGGAGTTCTGGAATCCTCTTCATCCGGTCATCCATCCGTTCAAAATATTTCTCAGCCAAGATGTCTGCAAGCATATCCAGAAATTCTTTTACAGGGGGTCTTCTCTCTTCGGGTGCCATCTTTCTCCCTCCTCCAAAGGAATGACTTACTTAGGCCAGGATCCCTTCCTGTATCTTTCTCATAATGGCAATGTTGTCGGTATGTCCGGTCAGGTGCGCTGTCACCTTAGCTCGGACGGGACGGTTGAGCAGATAAAAATCGCCGATCAGATCAAGGATCTTATGTCGGGCAAACTCATCGCTAAATCTCAACTCCGTATTCACCACCTTTTCATCATCTACCAGAATAAAATTGTGAAGACGCCCTCCGCTGCCTAATCCCATCCGTTCAAGCATCTCTATATCCTTCAGAAATCCAAAGGTTCGTGCGGGTGCTATCTGTTCCTTAAACTTTTCTTCGCTCTCGAGTATAAACTCAAAGGTCTGCTGCCCGATCGGAGACGGATAATCCAGAAAATATTGGATGGAGAATGTTTCCGCCGGTTCAACGATGAGCGATTTGTTCTTATGGACTACCTCAACTGTTCGATCAATCACGATTTCGTTGACCCGCTCCTCCTGTTCTTCGATCCCGGCTTCATCGATGATTTTACAAAACTCAAGGGCCGACCCATCCATGATCGGAATTTCCTCGATCATCTTGACCATCAAATTGGTGATGCGATAGGCGTGAAGCACTGCCATCAGGTGCTCTATTGTTTTAGCAGTGGCTCTCCCTTTTTTCAAAGAAGTAGCAAATTCAGTGGTTTGGACATAGTCGAGATGGGCAGGAACAACTTCCTCATAGGAGACGCTCCCAAAGAGAATACCGCTGTGCGGAGGAAGAGGTTGAAATAGAAGACCAGTCTTCTTCCCGGAATGGAGTCCGGTTCCGTAGAGGACCACACTCTTTTTAATCGTCCGCTGGAGAGTAAAAGAGACCAATCTTTTCTTAGGGGGCTGAGGGGCCCGGGCGACCCCAGGGGCAGTAGGGGATAGGGCCGAAACACTATCTGTTTTCGAGGATGACGACGACTTTGGTGATATCCCACTCAGCCCCTCCAATTGGCGCTCAATGGCCCGACGAATCGTCATCAGCAAGACATCCAGAGAGATGGGTTTTTCAATAAAATCAGAGGCTCCCAGCTTGACGGCAGCCATCGCCGTAGAAATCGTGGCGTGACCCGAAATCATGATGACCTGACAATCAGGAACCATCCCCTTTAAGCGTTTCAAAACCTCAATGCCATCCATCCCTGGCATCCAGATATCGAGAAGGGTGATGTCCGGACTTTCCCGTTGGAAAATCTCTATCGCTTCCTCTCCGCTTTGAGCAATAGCCACCCGAAAGCCCTCATCTTCGAGAACCCCCCTCATGGACTGAACCACTCTCTCATCATCATCTACGATGAGGACTTTTTTCTCCATAAGCACTCCTATCCCACTTGTCCATTACCACAACCAGAAAGAAGATTCAACAACCTATTGAAAATTGGGCCTGTGGACGTCACGTCAAGCCGCAATTCGCACACCGCAAGGTGCATTCCATTGATTTGGTCGGAGCAGGCGCAATTCAAATTCAATAGTTCCCTGTTCCCACCTTCTGCTTCAGAAGGTGATAATCCTCTGCAGAGGAGGCAAAAACCCCCGTATTGCCTAATCTCACATTGATCAAACCCACCTCTTTGACCTCATGATAGGCAGCAACCATTTCTGACGCCTTGGGGCTTCTGTATCGCTTCATCTGAAACTCCGGAAAGAAAGCGAGGATGGTGAAGGGGATTTCAGGATCAATATCGAAGAGCAAACGGGCGATCTTCTTCAATTGGGCTGTCTCTACCAGATTGGGAATATAGAGGGAAAGGACTTCAAGAACAAAATCTCTTTTAATGATCTCTTCAGGAAGTTTAAGGATGTGCCGATTGAAACACCCCGTTAACCATTTATGATCTGTTCCGTCAAACGCTTTGATGTCAAGCCAAAAAGAGTCCACGCCGCCTTCTTTCAGGGCATCGAGGTTTTCGGGAGTCAGCCCGTAACCATTGGTCTCAACCATGACCCAGAGGCGGGTCTCCGATTTGATCAGGCGTGCACACTTTACGTAAAATTCCGGACAGCAGGTGAGGTCTCCTCCGGTAAACGCAATGATATTCCGGGCTGGTCCCCATCCCTGGGGGCTCAGGACGATGTCTTTCTTCTGGATTACTCTGGGACAGACCAAAGATCGCTTCCCGGACATCACACAAGCCCCGCAACACCGGCAGGACTCTATAGCATGGAATGCTGTCGCCCGTTCCCTGGGTTCCCAGATCGTCACCCCTCTCTCATACTCCTTGCAGGCCTTTAAGACATCTTCTGGAGACCACCATTCCCCTTTTGCTTTTTTGGTGAAAGTCCAGGAATGACATTTGCGGCAGGAAAAGTTACATCCCGATTGGTAAATGGAGAGATAGTTTTCAGGTCTGGAAAGATGGGCCGCAGAAATAAGACGGAGCAGTCCCCTGTCCGACTCTTTAAGGGTGGCTTCGCAGGCCAGCGCTTTTCCATGTTCCACCTCAACAAAACAACTTCCCTGCGCATATCCCTGTTTGATTAAGTGGCAACGCATGACTAAAGTTTATCATATGCCCGCTTGGCCTTGCAAGCCAGCAAAAACCTGTGATATAAGAATGGAGCCATCACCGGTTAAAAGCGGGGGGATTCACTACTGACCAAAGTCAGCTCAAGAAAAAAGAAATTGGCACAGAGATACTTACGCCGAAAGGTCTAAAATACTCAATTCTGAGTCGAAGCGACCGAGCCCCATGTGCAGACCAAACCCCATTGTTAAAGAAAATAGCATGCCCAAATGTTCCGGTGTCTTGCCCGTGCGAAGCATCGCTTCTATCGGAACTTACCCATTCAGGCATGGAAACTATAGGCCATACAGATCGGAAATTTCACAAAAAAAAGTGATGTTCTGTAGAGGCGGCTGAATATTCTTCAAAAGAGGCAATGGCAAGGTCTGTCCGATGATGGCGTCCCTTTTGATGCTACCACAGGGGAATGTCTTCACCTGAAAGTGAAGATTTTTATCCTTGAGTGGGACAATAAAAATTCGACATTCAATTTCTAAGGCACGAAACAAGATCAAATCGCCAAAGATCAAACGGTTACGAATTGTTCATTCTTAACACTCATACTTGAATCACCCTTTTCAACCTTCAGATTTAAAGAGTTTCGCCCGAAAGGAGTCCATATGGAAGAGAGGATTAGACAGGTAGCCCAATGGATTATCCATTCAAAACGGACCGTGATCTTCGGCGGGGCCGGCCTCAGCACCGAATCTGGCATTCCAGACTTTCGAAGCCCCGGGGGGATTTGGGATAAATATAATCCAGAGGATTTTTATTACCAGAATTTTATCGCCAGCGAACGTGCCCGCGAAAAATACTGGCAGATGGCTACAGAGATGTATGAACCGATGAAGAAGGCCCAACCCAATCGAGCCCATCTTGCCATTGCTGAACTGGAACAACTTGGAAAACTTGACTGTGTTATCACTCAGAACATTGATGGACTGCATCACAAAGCAGGCAACTCGGAAGAGCGGATCATTGAGCTTCATGGAACAGCAATGTATGTGACGTGTCTGGAGTGCAAAAAGAGGTATGATCGCGATGAAATTCAGCAACGGATTCGAACAGGAACAAAGGTCCCTTATTGTGACGATTGTCATGGCCCCCTTAAACCTGCAACCATCTCATTTGGCCAGTCCATGCCAGAAAGGGAGACCGAAGAGGCTTACCATCGTTCTTCAAGGTGCGATCTTTTCATTGTGATTGGCTCCTCCTTGGTCGTTCAGCCTGCTGCCTCCATGCCGCTTGTGGCTAAAAGAAATGGCGCGAAGCTGGTCATCATCAACCGCGATCCCACCTCCTATGATGATCTGGCTGACATTGTCATCCATCATCAAGCAGGCCCAACCATGGCTACCATCCTTAAATACGTAAGAGAGGGATTAACGAATTGAGCTACCATCAGCTACAAGCCGTTGGATTCACTACTGACTAAAGTCGGCAGAAGAAAAAAAGATTGGCACAGAAATGCCTGCGTAAGAAGATCTAAAATACTCGGTTGCGAGTCGAGGCAACCGAGCCTCCGTGTGCATACCAAACCCCGTTGTTAAAAAAATGCTTCCGGTGTCTGGCACGTGCGAAGCTTCGCTTCTACCGGAACTTATCCATTCAGGCATTGAGGCCATAGGGCATGGAGGGTGGGGATCTCACTAAAAGCGATGTTCTGTAGGAGCGGCTGAATATTCTTCAAAAGAGGTAATGGCAAGCCCTTCCGATGGTGGCATCTCTTTTGATGCACCCACGTGGTAAAATTTTCCCTCGGGGGTGAGGATTTTTTTCTCGAATGAGACAATGAGGAAGGGACTGGTTATCTTTTAACCACAGAAGAGCAAATTTTGTACGTTTTTGAGCTATATCGGAATTCTAACTATATATTTTAGAATAATTTCAAAGAGTTAAAAATTCTCCAAATTGGTATTGTTTTTGCTGTTATAGAATCTTTGAAAAGGTGTGGTCTGATCAAAATATTGGAAAGGTATCCCATTGATTCAAAAATTTCTCACAGTAATAATCGTTGTCTTGCTTTTGATCTACGGGTGTGCAGGGGTTAAAAATGGACAGAAACCTGATCAGAAACCAGAACAGAAACCCGTTCCTCCTGTAGAAGAAAAGATCGAGCAACCCAAAAAAGAGGATCTCCCCCCTTTACAACCAACTGCGGAAGCCCTTCCCAAACCCTCTCTCCCCTCAACTCCACCGCCAGTTTCAGCCCCTCCTAAAGAAAGTCCACCCCCCCAGCCATTGATCTCATCTCCGCCTCCCATGAAGACCGCAAAAATTGTATGGGATTCTGTCAATCTCCGTGAAGGGCCTGGGCTCAATTACAAAGTGATTGGAAATGCAAAAAAAGGAACTTCCCTGATCATTCTCGATGAAAAAGGAAACTGGTTGAAGGTCCGACTGCAGGATGGAAATGAGGCATGGGTGAGTAAAGCCGCCACTTCAGAAGCTTCTAAATCTCAACCTGCAGGGACTCCGAAACCCAAACCCATGTAAGGGTTAGAAAACCACCATGCTATACTGCAAGAAATGCCAGATCGAATATGATGGAGAGGTAAGGTTCTGTCCTCAATGTGGAAGTTTTCTGATTAGAAAAGAAGTGATCCAAAGCAATGCTCAAAACCAGGAAGAATCGGCTCAGGAGCAACCCAAAGAAAAATATATCTGTCCAGATTGCAAAATCATTTATGAAAAGAGCAAGTTTTGTATCCGGTGCAGTACTGGAGTCGTTCCTTTATCATCCTTTCAAACCAGAGAAAAAGAAGATACGGTTTCAAAACCTCCATCTGAGAAAGGTTCATCTTCGGTTTTGACCACTTCGGAATGGGTCGAATCATCGCCCGAACCTCTCATCTGTCCTGCTTGCAAAAAAGAGCATTTGGGAGGTAAAACCTGCATCCGGTGTGGGACCCCACTGGTTTCCTCAGACCCGCCTGCCAAGGGGGAAAAGACCAAAAAACCCACACCACCGGCACCGAAAACCCCCAGACCGAAGTCTCCATCCATCACAGAATTCGAAGCAGAGATCTTTGAAGATGAAACGTCTGCTCTGCCGGCTCCCAGGATGTCTGTCCAAGAACAGATCCGTAAGGGGAGATGGGCAAGAAAGATTAAGAAAGATTATCCAAAGTTGATTTTAAACTGGAGCGGCATAGCAATCATTTGTACTGCAATCGGATATTTTCTCTGGTCCACCTACTCTCATATTGCCACTCAGAACCTCGCTTCTCCCCCTCCCACCCTTTTAAAGGATCAAACCTCTTCTCCCGTCCCTGCCTCTCTGGCGAATCCTACCTCTGGTAGTTCCATCCCCGAGTCGGAGGAAATCGAGAAAATAAAAGATCTTCTTGAAAACATCAAACGTGCCAATCTCTCAAAAGACATAGATCTTTTCATCTCCTCCTACTCTAAGGATTTTAAGGATCGGGAAGGGAAAAAGAGGGCAACGCTTGAATCCTGGGAAAGTTTCAATTTTATTGACCTCACCTATGTTCTGGGGACCCTCTCCTTTTCTGGAAACCATGCCAGAACAAGGGTGGAGTGGCTGGTCAAATTTTCTCCAAAAGGCGGCGGGCAGCCCCAAGAGAGCAAAACCCAGCTCAATGTGGTTTTTAAGAAAGAAGACGGGAACTGGAAGATTTCGGAAATCAGATAAGAATCATTTAAACATCATTCTACGATTCGATACTCTAAAAATCCCTCTGATCCGATCTGACCTGAATCATCAAACTCGATGAAGTAGACGAAGAGAAATGGATTCCCAGAAGATAGAATCTGACACCCATAAATTCCACCCGATGCCTCCCATCTTTTGAATGGATCGATTGTACCACAGGAAACCGTGTAAACCAAAAATAGAATTCAACACCTTGCGTTGTCAGAGCTTTCTTCACCCATGGGAATGGCAACAACTTTTCTATGGATTGAAAAGAGATGCCTTCTGATGGATCACAGAAGCGATCCAATCTAAGAACAATGGAATTATTACGTCCAGCCGGTTCAGAAATTTCTTTCTTCCGCAGATCCACAAATCCCTGAAAGACTCGACCCTCGGTTTCACCATAAAGGGCCCATCGAAATGGAGAGACAGGTTGAGGCAACGCTTCGACCTGAATGACTTTTCCCCTTAACCCTTTTGAAAAGTCCCTGCCCTTTTCAAGAGCCCGTCCGTGCTGAAACCCGAAGAAAGAGATATAGGCCACCAACCCGACAAGTGCTCGGCAGATCCATTTGGCTCCTTTCCTCACGAAAAGAGTCAGCAGAAGCAGAAGAAAAACTATTCCATAAAAAAAAGAGGTCAACGACAAAAACGAAGTCTCAGGCAAACCGCCATTCCAAAAAAGGAGAAAAGATCATCGTCCCGAATGAGGTGCGCAAGTCAAGCAGGACGTGACTGAAGAAAACGGGAAGGCAGACTTTATAAAAGTCCCAGAAGTGGAGCCGTTTGGACAGTTTTACTCAGACCCGGCTGAAAAAGAGGGCTTAACAAGGGATAAGCAGGATCGAATGGGTGAAGTCCCAGTGATGCTGGAGATAGAATGGTCGGTTAAAGAGGCCAAGGGCAACATAGGAATTTGGAAAAGCCCCCATTGCCCGACCTGCCACCATCCCCCCCAATTCCCGATCTTTTTATCGTCAATGGCTCTGACAATAACGCCGCCAGTCACCCCATGGGTCAACGTATCCATAAAAGACGGTTAACCCGCCCCTCATCTTTGTAGCAAATCACGGGATCGTGGTCTGGAGGTCAGCTCTGTTCACACGCCGTCTGATGTCTTTCGGCCTTTAAACGATTCAAAGATATCTCTTAAACCACCCCATCGTCAACTCAACCGCTCGCTCGCGATGGGAGGGTTGGGTGAGCCGATGGTCAGCGTCTCCGATCAGGTGGATCTCTTTGGGTGGGGTTAAATGGTAAAAGATTCCCATGGCCTGCTCTACCTCTACGAGTTCATCCTTCTCACCATGGATGACCAAACAGTTCGAAACTTCTGGTAATACCGGCAAGAGCCGATGTTTTGGAAGATCTTGAAAGAAGGGTTCTGGAGGAAGAGGATAATCTTCCTTCTGTTCTCTGGTTCCGAGATCATCTAAGTGGAGGGGGGTTGCCCAGATTACCACAGCGCTGATGTCCTTATCCCTCGATGCTTTAATAAGGGAGAGGAATCCTCCGAGGCTTGACCCGACCAGTCCAATCCGCTTCCCCAAATCCGGGCGGGAGCGAATAAAATCGAGCGCCGAACCGAGATCGCTAAGCTTTTTGCTGATGGTATTGTCTTCCTCATTCCCTTCGCTTTCCCCAATCCCCCTGAAATCAAATCTCAGCATGGCCATCCCTTCCTGGGCCATTCGATTTCCAAGCGCGATATACTTTTCACTATCCTTACTCGAAAGTAACCCATGCGAGGCAATCACGCATGGAGGCTGTTCTCTGTCAGGAAGATGAAGAATTCCTGATAGTTGATACCCCTCACTTTGAAAGAAAACTTTCTCTGTTTTCATTTAACCTCCCTCTATTTCTGAATTGTCCACATGGGCTGTGTCTTTTGTCCGTTGTCCATTGTTAGATCTTCACTCCTGCCTCTTTCATCGCCGCGAGATACTCTTCTTTGAGCTTCTCTTTCGGAATCCCATGATCAATAAAATCCCAAGGAAAGATCTCATCCAGATCCCTTCTCCGGTGGACAAAGAAATCTGGATTAAGGCTCGTCTCCCTAAGCGCCTGTTCCCAGTGTCCCTGATGGCGATAAACCAACATCAACACCTTACCCAATCTCCGGTCTCCTCTCGAAAGCAGGGTCTGAATATAGGCCCACTTGGGAAGATCATGGATCATCTCCATCCTCTTCTCTCCCTTCAACCCGTTGCGGAGAATCCTTAGCTTTCTTTTCAAATTCTCCACTTCTTCCAAAGGAACCCATTGAAAGGGAGTCGCTGGTTTGGGGACGAATGGATTGACACTGAGCACCAGCTTCCATCTTGTCTTTTCGCCCACACGGGTGGAGACGATTTGGTGTTCCATCTTTTTCACAAGAGACAGGATGGCCTTTACCTCCTCTTCGGTCTCAGAGGGAAGTCCGATGAGAAAATAACTTTTAATCTGTGTCAGGCCCTTTTCAGCCAGAATTCGAACGGCATGTAAAATCTCCTCATCTCGATAACCCTTCTTAATGATCTTCCGAAGTCTCTCGGATCCCGCCTCTGGAGCGATGGCCACCGATTGAATGCCACCCTGTTTCAAACAATCCATGAGGGACGACGTGATTGCATCCACCCTTAAAGAAGCCAGGGAAACCCGGCCCTCATGGGAGACAATCTCTTCACACAGCGTGAGCAGATGAGGATAGTCAGAGATGGCTGTTCCGGCAAGACCGATCCTCCCTTCATTTAAAAGACCGCTGAGAGAGAGCGACTCAAGGAAAGAGAGACTCCGGTTTCTGAAAGGATGATAAACAAAGCAGGCGGCACAGAACCGGCATCCCCTTGGGCACCCCCTGTTCACCTCCACCAGGGCCATCTCTTTGAACTCCGTATCCCTCGTGAAGAGATTCGATTGGGTTGGAAATTGATCGAGCTTCAATACCCATCTCCGCTTCACTGTCCTCTTCTGTCCGGCCTCGGGTTCAAACGCTCGAACCTTCCCATCCTCCGTATAACTGACCTGATACAATCCCGGAACATAGATGCCCTCAAGGCCTGCGAGTCTCCTCAACAAAACCTCTTTTTCCCTCGTTGAGCTTCGGTAAACCTCAAGAAATTCCCCGATCAATTCCTCCGCCTCACCAAGGACAAAGAAATCGAAAAAATCGCTGAGAGGCTCGGGATTGAGAAAGACAGCCACGCCTCCTGCCATAATCAGAGGCCATTGTCCTCTCCGGAGCTCTCGTTGCTGAGGAATGTGGGCTAAATCCAGGAGGGTCAGGATGTTAATAAAATCATGCTCAAATGAAACCGAGAAGGCGATGAGATCGAAGTCGGAAAGGGATCTCTGGGATTCGAGTGAGAAAAGAGGCGTCTTCGTCCTCCAGTACTCTTCGAGATCTTTGGGGTCGGGTAGGAAAGCCCTCTCGCAGAGGACATCGTCTTCTGAGTTGAACCTCTGATAGACGCTCTGAAACCCGAGATTGGACATCCCCACATGGTAAGTATTCGGATAGAGGAGACATACTGAAATTCTCCCTCCCCAGGGTTTCCGGACCCATCCTCTCTCTTTTTCAAGAAGGGCCTTAGTCCTCTGAATGAGTTTTCTCGAGACCATAAGTCATCAGTAATCAGTAACCCGTAATCAGTTGCCCAAAAAAGAGCTACCTAACCAAGTATAACAAATTTCTAACCCGCATATCTAATCTGATCTCTGCAACTGTTCACTGATCGCTGTTCACTGATCACTGGCTCATTCAGTCTGCCTGTTTTCTTAAAAAAGTCGGGATGTCGAAACGGTCCTCATCGCCAATGGCAAAATCAGACGAAGGATCCAGTTTCAGCTCATCGAACCGTTCATTGACTTTGACCTTTCGCATAAAAGCAGGGCTTTCGCGGTTTCCCTCTTTCATGCTGATGGAAAACGGAGGGATCTCTTTTCCTCGATCCTTAAAACCGGGAATCTGGGAAAATCGTTTGCCGACCTGGGTGATGGGCCGGTCCGCCTTTTTCACTTCAGCCTTACCAAACCCGGTAGCGATCACCGTAATCCGGACCTCCTCCCTCATGCTGGGATCAATCACCATCCCCCAGATGATATTTGCATCTTCATGGGCCTCTTTCTGGATGAGCGTGGTGGCCTCATTGATCTCGCTCAGGGTCAGGTTTTCGCCACCGGTAATGTTGATGAGAAGCCCTCTGGCCCCTTCGATGGAGATATCTTCCAGAAGTGGACTGGAGATCGCTTTCTGTGCCGCTTCCACAGACCGATTCTCTCCAGACGCAATTCCTGTCCCCATCATCGCCATTCCGGTTTCAGACATAACCGCCCGCACATCGGCAAAATCGAGATTGATGATCCCGTGACCAACGATGATATCTGAAATCCCCTTTGCTGCATGGTAGAGAATCTCATCCGCCTTCTTAAAACTCTCAAGCAGGGTCATATTCTTACCGCTGATACTCAGGAGCCTCTGATTCGGGATCGTGATGAGGGCATCAGCCGTCATCTTCAGATTGGCCAACCCTTCCTCTGCCTGTTGCATTCTCTTCTTTCCTTCAAAGTGGAATGGTTTGGTAACAATGGCAACGGTGAGAGCCCCCATTTCCCGGGCCACCTCTGCAATCACCGGAGCGCCGCCTGTTCCGGTTCCCCCCCCTAAACCCGCGGTGATGAAAACCATGTCCGCTCCCCTCAAAATCTCGCGGATCTTCTCCACATCTTCAAGGGCCGCCTTTCTCCCGATCTCGGGATTCGCCCCAGCTCCAAGCCCCTTCGTCAGGTTAGCACCTAACTGAAACTTCAGCGGAGCCAGATTGGCGGCTAAGGCCTGGGCATCGGTGTTGGCAGCGATAAATTCGACGCCATTGAGCTGACTCGAAATCATCGTATTCAGAGCATTGTTGCCCCCTCCACCGACTCCGATGATCTTCACCTTGGCAGCCATATTTTTGTTCTCATCGAATTCGATCATATCTCCCTCCTTTTTAAAAAATTAATGTCGAATATCAAAATCCAAAATGCAAAACAATGACCGATAGCCAAGAAAAACGTAATAAACGTCTTTGGACCATTCGGGTTTACGATTTAAAAGAATTCTCCAATCCACTCCTTCATCCGTCGGGTGACCTTGCTGAAGACATTTCCCTCACCCACCTGAAATCGGCTCTTTCCCATACGGTGGCTTCCATAAAGCACGAGGCCCACTCCGGTGGCATAGATCGGGCTATTGACCAGATCAACGAGCCCCCCGATTCCTACGGGGGTTCCCCTGCGTACGGGAAGATTAAAAATCTGCTCCGCCAATTCCGGTACTCCTTCCAGGATCGCACTTCCTCCGGTAAGGATCACGCCTGAGGCAAGAAGGGTTCCATATCCCATCTTCACCAGTTCGTCGCGAACCAGGCTGAGAATCTCCTCCACCCTGGGCTCTATGATTTCGGCGAGGGTTTGTCTCGAAAGGACCCGCGGTTTTCTTCCTCCCACGCTGGGCACCTCAATGGTTTCATCCTTCCGTACCAGAGAGGTGAGGGCGCATCCATAGCGAATCTTGATCTTTTCGGCCTCCTCGACAGGGGTCCGAAGCCCCACAGAGATGTCGTTCGTAATATGATTCCCTGCAAGCGAGAAAACCGCCGTATGCTTGATCGCACCGCCGGAAAAGATCACCAGATCCGTGGTTCCTCCCCCGATATCCACAATGGCCGCTCCCAATTCTTTCTCTTCTGGGGTCAACACAGCATCGCTCGATCCCAATTGCTCTAAGACAATGTCATCCACATCGAGGCCCGCCCGGTTGGCGCACTTGACAATGTTTTGGGCTGATGTAATCGCGCCAGTGACTATATGGACCCTTCCTTCCAACCGCACTCCGGACATCCCTACCGGATCTCGGATGCCATCCTGATCATCCACAATGAACTCCTGCGGAATGACATGGATGACTTCCCGGTCCATCGGAATGGCCACCGCACTGGCTGCATCAATCACCCGTTTCACATCGTTCTGTGTGATCTCCTTATTTTTGACGGCGATCACGCCATGGCTGTTGATCCCCTTGATGTGTCCTCCAGCAATCCCCGCATAAACCGAGGTGATATGACAATCGGCCATCAACTCCGCCTCTTCCACCGCCTTCTTGATGGACTGGACCGTGCTTTCAATATTAATGACCACCCCCTTGCGGAGTCCTTTGGAGGGATGGGTTCCAAGACCAATAATATGGGTCTGACCATTCACCACCTCCCCGACGATCGTACATATCTTGGTCGTCCCGATATCCAACCCGACCACCAGTGAATCCTTCTTGCCCATGTTGATCACCTCTTTTCTAATTTGGTTTGCGGGAGATCTTCTTGGCCACCATCCGTTTTAGGTCACTGCAGTCAATCGCCCCTGCCAAGAGGCCTCTCTTTTCGAGATCAGACCAGATGAGTGAGAATCGCCTCAACTTTTCTTCAAAGTGATCCCACCCCATTTGGACTTCCACTCCCGTGCTCTGTGTGAACCATTGGATCCCGAACGTCTTTTCCATCCGGATTTCTGAAATTCCATCGTGAGGAAAAATCTTCTCCTGTTCAGCGATCCTTAAAAACTCAAGGGCTTTCATCACCATATGGTTCGACCCGCCAGGATCTTTATCCAGCATCTGCCGGCTTAAACCGGTGAGAAAAGGGAAATTATATTCATCCCGATCTCCGACCCGTGAAAAAATCACCCCTTTCGAATCGATATAGAAGGGCTCTTCTAATTGAAGGATGGCCATCGGCTTTCGCTCTTCAATATGAATCAACACCCGGTTGGGGAACACCTTTCTGATCCTGACGTAATCAATCCAGGGATGAACCTCCACTCGCCGCGCGATCTCTTGGAGTGAAAGGGTAAAGAGGTTGGGCATCCCTTCGATCCTGGCCAGGGAGAGAATGGTCTTTTCCGGAATCCTCAGGCACCCCTTGACCTCCACCTCTTTCGTCCGGAAAAAGGAATCTTCGAGCAGTTGGACATAGACCTGATGGATGGCAAAAGAGAGAAGGATGAACAGGAAAACCCGGGAGGCCACCCGAATGGACCTTCTCAGGATCCTCTGGAATATTTCGAGCCCTCTCTCTATCCTTCTCTTCTCAGGCCTTAAAAATTTCTCTTCACTCATCCTGGTCTGACACCTTGGTTCTTGCCTTGCATCCTACCCGGGGAAAGCCTTCCGGTCCTGATGTTCAGCTCTCCGTCTTTAATGACGCCCCGAGAAGGATGCGCTCTGCCAGTTCTCCGAAAGTGATGCCCACATGCTCTGCCGCCTTGGGCAGAAGGCTCGTCTCGGTCATCCCCGGCATCGTATTGACATCAATGACAAAGGGATTCCCTTCCCCATCGGTCATCAGATCAACCCGGGCACAACCCGAACAACCCAGGGCCTTAAAAGCACGGAGGCTGATGTCCTGGGCATGAAGATACTTTTCACGGGGAATACGGGCCGGGATGATGTAATCGGTCTCACCTTTTGTATACTTCGAGTGATAGTCATAAAACCCGCTCTTCGGAACGATCTCAATGATCGGAAGCGCAATGTCATTGAGAATGCCCACCGTGATCTCCTTGCCCTCGATGAAGGCTTCAACCAGAATCTCCTCATCATACTGACCCGCCTCCTTGATCGCCCATGACAGCTCCTCCCCTTTGGTTACGATGGAAATTCCGATGGTTGAACCCTCTCTGGCCGGCTTGACGACCAGGGGAAGTGGAAGGGAGACAAAGGGAGGCGACGCCTTCTCAATCTCTTCTCTTCTAAAAAATTCGAAAGCGGGCGTCTCAATCTTCTCGTGCAGAAAGATCTTCTTCGCCATCACTTTATGAAGGGCCAGGGCACTGGCCAAAACGCCCGATCCGGTATAGGGAATTCCCATGAGTTCCAGCATCCCCTGAATCGTCCCGTCTTCTCCATACCGGCCGTGAAGGGCAATAAAAGCGATCTCAATCTTCTTTTTGATCAAGTTATCGGCAATGTTCCGATCCACATCTATGGCGCATGCGTTATAACCCTTCTCCAGCAGAGCCTTATGAATGGCCTTCCCTGTTCGAAGCGAAATCTCCCTCTCCCGGGAAAGACCTCCCATCAACACGCCGACTTTTCTCTTTTTGAAAGATTGATTCGTCATCTTCTTGCCACCCAAGCTAATCCATTCTCATTCCGAAATCCCCCGACCAGGTCGGGAACGGCGCATTCCGAAAATCTACATCAGGCCTCCCCCACCACCTTCACCTCCCGTTCAAGAGAGATGCCCTTCTCTTGGTAGACCCTCTCCTCCACCCATTCGATAAGGCGGAGGACCTCTTCGGCCGTTGCCTTTCCCAGGTTGACGATGAAATTGGCATGAAGTTCTGAAATCATTGCTTGCCCCGAGCAATACCCCTTTAACCCGATTTCATCGATCCATTTCCCTGCCGGTCCTTCTTTCGGGTTTTTGAAAATAGAACCGGCACTGGGATAATCGAGGGGTTGCGTTCTTTTTCTCATCTCCGAAAAAGTTTTGACTCGCTCAAGGATCTCTTCCCTGCTTCCGCGTTTAAGATGAAAGGTTCCTTTCACGATGATCCACGAGGAGGGAATCGTAAGACACCGATAAGAAAATCGGAGTTTTGAACGGGGTCTCTCCACCACCTCTCCATCCTCGTTCATCAATGTGACCGAGCAAACGACATCCTTCATCTCCACCCCCCAGGCGCCGGCATTCATCGCCAGACCTCCCCCCACGGTTCCTGGAATGCCGAAGAAAGGTTCGAGTCCTGAAAGCCCTTTCTTTATGGAAAAACGGACCAGTTGCTGAAGCGGACAGCCGGCTTCCGCCTCAAGACATTCTCCATTCATTTGAATCCTTCTCAGCCCCTGGGTCAGGCTGACGACCCATCCACGGATTCCTCGATCGGTCACGATGAGGTTGGTCCCCTTCCCTAAGATGAAGACGGGGATCTTCTTTTCCCTGGCATGAAGCATCACCTTCCTCAACTCCTTCATATTCTTTGGAAAGAGGAGGCATTCCGCAGGTCCCCCAACCTTCAGGGAGGTGTATTTCCTCATGGCCGCATCGAATAGCACTTTCCCTTCAATCAAGCCCTCTGCCTCTTTCTTGTAATCCCTGACCATTGATCCCAATGCGGATTGCAGATTGCGGATTTAATTTAAAAATCAGAAATCCGAATTCCGAAATCTGAAATTATAAACGTTTCGCCAGCTCCTCTGCTGTCTGCCAGATATCTCCTGCGCCCAGCGTGATCACCATATCTCCTGGCGCAACGATCCGAAGAAGATGCTCCACAATTTCGCTCTTGTTCGGAAGATAGGTCACATCCTTATGGCCGTATTCCCGAATCCCCTCAAAAAGAGCCCTGGCTTCCACTCCTTCAATCCTGTCCTCTCCGGCTGCATAGATATCTGTGAGAATGAGGATGTCCGCATCATAGAAAGCGGACAGAAATTCTTGAAAGAGGGCCTGTGTTCGTGTGTAGCGATGGGGTTGAAAGACCGCAATCACTCTCCTCTTCCATCCTGTCTTCGCCGCCCTGATGGTGGCCATGATCTCTACAGGATGATGGCCATAATCATCCACAATGAGGACCCCTTTTTTCTCCCCTTTTATCTGGAACCGCCTTTGAATTCCTCCGAAATCTTTCAACGCCTCCTGGACCGTTTTAAAAGCAATGTCGAGCTCAAAGGCGGTTGCCACAGCAGCCAGTGTGTTGTAGACACTGTGGAGGCCAGGCATTCGTATTCCCAAACGTCCTACTTTCTTCCGATGATAAAGCACATCAAAGGTGGTGGAGAGGCCATCGAATTCAATATTCTCCGCATGAAAATCTGCCTGGGTGGATAATCCGTAAGTCGTAAACCGCTTCTTCAGCTTCGGGAGCAAGCTCTGCACATTGGGATGATCGAGACAGAGCACGGCCAATCCGAAGAAGGGAATCTTGTTTAGAAAATGGAGAAAGGCCTCCTTGATCTCCTCGATCCCCTTATAGTAGTCCAGATGTTCCGGATCAATATTTGTCACCACTGCAATGGTGGGCATCAATTTGAGAAAGGATCCGTCACTTTCATCTGCTTCCGCCACAAGAAATTCACCCTGCCCTAATTTGGCGTTGCTTCCGATGCTGTTCAGTCTCCCTCCAATGACCACGGTCGGATCAAGCCCGGCTCCACCCAGAACCGTCGCAATGAGCGAGGTGGTTGTGGTCTTCCCATGGGTTCCGGCAATCGCTATGCCCACCTTCATCCTCATCAATTCCGCCAACATCTCCGCTCTTGGGATGATGGGGATGAGCTTCTCTTCGGCAGCCTCCATCTCTGGATTGTTCGGTCGAATGGCTGAAGAAACAACCACGACTTCGGCTTCCTTCACGTTCTCCCGCCGGTGGCCATAATGGATCTCACACCCCAGGGATTGAAGCCTTCGGGTGACCTCGGTCTCTTTCACATCCGAACCGCTGATCCGGTACCCTAAATTAAGCAGAACCTCTGCGATCCCGCTCATCCCGATGCCGCCAATCCCAACAAAGTGGATGTTCCTGATCTTAATCTTTCGATACATAATCCCCTAAATACCCAACTTCCAGATATCAAATCTCAAACCAGATCCAGTGATCCAATTCCAATGGCCAAATGTTTGGGAAATTGTGGCCTGAGATTGATCTGAAGATGAATTCTTGAAATTTGTGATTTTTACCAAAATGATTCATGTGAAATACCGCCCTCATTTCTCTTTCATTCCCTGACCAATGCATAACAATGATCCACGATCTCCTCCGCGGCCCTTGGACGCCCGATCTTTTGCATCGCCTTTTCCATGGCTTCCCTCTCTTTTGGATGGTCGAAGAGATGGCGTATGCCCTCTGAAAGCATGGGACCATTTAGATCCTGATCCAGAATCATTTTCGCCGCTCCGAGCTCCACCAGCCTTTTGGCGTTCAGATACTGATGGTGATGGGCAGCATATGGGTAGGGGATCAGGATCGCCGCTTTTCCGCAGACTGCTAATTCCGCAACCGTACTTGCTCCAGAACGGCAGATGACCAGATCTGACCTCTGGTAGGCTTGCGCCATCTCATCAATAAAAAGGGTCACCTCTGCATCGAAGCCCTTCTCTTCATAGCCTTTGGAGACAGAGTGAAAATCCTCTTTCCCGGTTTGATGAATAAATCTCAGTGACGACTTTAATTCCACGAGCCCATCCAGAGCCTCCAGCATGGCCCTGTTGATCCGGTGTGCCCCTGCACTTCCGCCAAAGATAAGGATGGTGAAGCGATCCTCCCTCTCCCGTCCTCTCCCTGAGGCAATGATCTTTTTTCGGATAGGATTTCCCGTCACAACCGTCTTTCTCTCAGGAAAGTACTTCTTCGTTTCCTCGAAAGAGATGAAAATTCGATGACAGAATCTCTTTAAAATTCGGTTGGTCATTCCCGGAATCACGTTCTGCTCATGGATGGCCCGCTTCATGCCAAGAAGAAAGGCAGCCATAACCGCTGGTCCAGAAGCATATCCCCCCATCCCCAAAACGATCTCGGGCTGAAATGTTTTCAGAATAGACAAGGCCTCAACCAAAGATTTTGGAAGGAAGCCCATGGCCTTCACCTTTCCGACAACCGACCTTCCCTTGATGGGCAAGGCATGAATCGTCTTCAATGGGAATCTCCCGCCGGCTAACACCCTCACTTCAATCCCCCGTTCTGTCCCGATGAAGAGAACTTCATTCCCTTTCTCCCGATCCACGAAAGCCTCTGCGACCGCGATTCCTGGAAAGAGATGGCCCCCGGTCCCCCCTCCCGCAATGATACACTTCATGGTCATTCCGCATGGGTTGAAAGATGGAGAAGAATCCCCAACCCGATGAAATTCGCAATTAAGGAGGTCCCTCCGTAACTCACAAAAGGAAGGGTCAATCCTTTGGTCGGAAGCAGTCCCAGGACCACTCCCATGTTGATGACCGCCTGAATCGAAATCATCAACGTAATGCCCAAGGCCAAATAGGACCCAAACCGATCCGATATGGAGATGCCGATCTGGATTCCCCTCAAGGCCAGAATGAAAAAGAGAACCACCACCCCTAAGGCCCCCATCAGACCCAACTCTTCGCCAATGATGGAAAAGATGAAATCCGTATGTGGAGCCGGAAGAAAAAAGAGTTTCTGCCTTCCCTCCCCCAATCCCAGTCCAAAGAGTCCACCTGAACCGAAGGAGAGAAAGGACTGGATGATTTGAAAACTGGTTCCTGTCGGATCTTCCCAGGGACGGATGAAACCGATAAGCCTTTTGTAGCGATATTCCGTATTCATCAAGAGGAAATAAACGGCCGGGATAGCAAACAGAAAGGCACCCAGAATATAGATCACTTTGGCCCCGCTGATGAAGAGAAGAAGGAAGACCATGATCGTAAGAAAGAGGGCTGCTCCAAAATCAGGTTCTTTTAACAACAGGGCGATGATGATCCCTGAAAGCAGAAGCGTCGGTAAAAAACCGAAGGAGAAACTCCGTATCTTCTCTTCCTTCTTCGTCACAAAATAGGCTAAAAAGATGATCAGACCCAGCTTTGCAAACTCCGAGGGTTGAAAGGTGAATCCACCGATCTTCAACCATCGCATGGCCCCGCCTGCCCGGTGACCGATGCCGGGGATCAACACCGCTATCAGCAACAGGACGGAGAGAATGAAGATCGGATAGGCGAACCGTTTGAGTATTCCGTAGGGAACGAACATCATGATGACCATCAACACAAAACCAATGCCTCCATAAAGGACCTGCCTTTTCAAAAAGTAGTAAGGATCCCCGAACCGATCTCCCGCAATGATGGCGCTGGTACTGTAGACCATGACGATCCCGATCCCCACCAGTGACAGGGCCACCAACAGAAGAAAGAAATCAAATTTACCTTTTGACCTCATCTGATTAGTTCGGGGTGGGGAGTTCGGAGTCAGAATTTTTAATTTTTTAAGCTCCGAACTCATGACTCCGCTTTTTAAAGGCGAAGCACCGCTTCCCTAAACACCCTTCCTCTCTCTTTATAATCCTTAAACATGTCGAAACTCGAACAAGCAGGAGAGAGAAGAACCACCTCTCCCCTTTTGGCCGTCCGATGGGCCAGCTCAACCGCCTCTTCCATCGTCCTGGCGAACACCGTATCGGTCAAAGATCCTAACTCACGGGCCATTCGCTCTCTGGCTTCGCCGATGAGAATCATTCGCCTCACATGCTTCTGGATCAACTCTCCAAGGGGATGGAGATCTGTCTGCTTATCCTTTCCCCCTGCAATGAGAATAATGGGCTCCTCAAAACTTTGAAGCGATTTGACCACAGCCCCTACATTCGTCCCTTTCGAATCATTGTAATAAGAAACCCCATCAATCTCCCGGACAAATTCGAGGCGATGTTCCAATCCTTTGAACTGGCGAAGCGCCTTTTCGATGGCCTCCTTCGAACACCCCAAAAGGCTTGCGGTCAGGATGGCCGCCATTTGATTCTCTATATTGTGGATTCCTTTGAGGGGCGATTGACTCACCGAATATCTCTCCTCCGTCCCTCTCAATCGGAGAAGGATCTCTGTCCCATCGAAAAAACAGCCTTCCTTGAGATGCCCTTTCAGGCTGAAGAAAAACTTCCTGGCCTTTACTCCCTCCCCGTATTTCATCACGATCGGATCATCCCGATTTAGGACCGCCATATCCTCGGGTCTCTGGTTCTTAAAGATGCGGATCTTCGCCTCAATGTAATCTTCGTAACGTGAATAACGGTCCAGATGGTCCTGCGTGATGTTAAGAAGAACAGAACAGTGGGGCCGAAAGGCATCAATCCCCTCCAACTGAAAACTGGATACCTCCACAACCAGGATCTCCCATGGATCCTTTCCATCGGCAAAAAGGATCAATGGGTCTCCCACGTTTCCTCCAACGCCAACCTTTCTTCCCTCTTCCTTCAGCATCTCGCCGATCAGAAGGGTGGTGGTGGTCTTGCCATTCGTCCCTGTGATTGCAACGATGGGGGCTTCGATGAATGCGTACGCCAGTTCCACTTCGCTGATCACATGGATGTGTTCATCCAGGGCTCTCTGGATGGGTTCAAGGTTGGGATCAACGCCCGGGCTAAGAACGATGAGATCCTGCCTGAGGAAATGCTCCACCGTATGCCCTCCCCACTCCATGGAAATGGACATCTCGGATAATGATTGTGCTACGTCCTTCATCTCTCCTTCGGATCTCACCTCGGATGTGCTGACAATCGCTCCTTTCTCTTTGAGGAAGGTTGCGGTCGCAAGTCCTGTCCTCGCCAAGCCCACCACCAGAACCTTTTTGCCGCGAAGATCCATCGTTTCAAATGGAATGATGGAATGTTGGAATGATGAAACCATGGGTAAAGACCTTTTTAACCCAATATTCCATTCTTCCAATATTCCATGGGTTACCTCAGTTTCAGTGTGCCGATGGCGATCAATCCTAAGATGATGCCAATGATCCAGAACCGGACGATGATCTTCGGTTCCGCCCAGCCCTTCAGTTCGAAATGATGATGAATCGGGGCCATCCTAAAGACCCTCTTTCGCCTCAGTTTATAGGAAATCACCTGGATGATGACGGATAGGGTTTCCACGACAAAGATTCCGCCAACAATCACCAGAAGAAACTCCTGTTTGGTGATAACCGCAATGGTTCCCAGAGAAGCTCCTAAGGCCAGCGAGCCCACATCGCCCATAAAGACCTGCGCCGGATAGGTATTGAACCAGAGAAATCCCAGGCCTGAGCCCAGCAGAGCTCCGCATAGGATGGTCAGCTCTCCGCTCCCCCTCACAAAGGGAATCTGAAGATAACTGGCAAACTGGTAATGTCCGGCCAAATAACAGAAGAGTATAAAAGTTCCACTGGCAATCAAGACTGGTCCGATGGCCAACCCATCCAGGCCATCGGTCAGATTGACCGCATTGGCCGTGCCCACAATGACGAACATGCCGAAAAGGATGTACCAATCACCGAGATCCGGCATCACCCTTTTGAAAAAGGGAAAGATCAGCCTCGAGTCATGGTTCATCGTCTGAAACAGGATCCAGCTGACGATAAGCCCCATCGCCACCTGGATGGGAAACTTATACCGGGCTTTTATTCCCAAGCCATCTCTTCCTCGGATCTTCTTGTAATCATCGAGAAACCCCAGGAGTCCGAATCCAAGGGTTGTTAACAGCACCATCCAAATATAAGGATTGGCCAGATCTGCCCAGAGAAGGGTGGGAACGAGGAGCGCCATTAAAATTAGGCTCCCTCCCATGGTGGGGGTTCCGTTTTTGGAGAGATGTCTCTGAGGAACATCTTCTCTCACCACCTGTTTGATCTGAAACCCCCTCAATCGATCAATGATCCAGGGCCCGATCACAAAACTGATGAACAGCGCGGTCAGAATCGCATAGACGGTCCGGATGGTGATGTACCGGAAGACATTGAAAAAGGAGATCCACTCATGAAGAGGATAGAGCAGATGATAGAGCATGCCTCTCCTCCTTTCTGTTTCTCAGACCCTCCACCACTTTCTCCATCCTCATCCCTCTTGAACCCTTCACCAGTATCCAGTCTCCCTCGTGGAGGATCCTTCTCAATACCGAAACCGCCTCGGAATGATTCTCCGCCACTTTTGCCTGCTCACGAGTTAGCCCTTGATCAACCGCAGATTTTACAACGATCGGAGCCTTCTCCCCCAGGGCCACGAGAAAATCTATCTTACGCTCTGCCACTCTCCGTCCTAATTGGCGATGGGCCTCATCGGCAAATTCTCCCAGCTCGAGCATATCCCCCAAAACGGCAATCGCCCTGCCCTCTCCTTTCGACTCCGACAGGGTTTCAAGGGCAAGTTCCATTGAGTTGGGATTGGCATTGTAGGTATCATTGATCAGCGTGACGCCGCTTCCAAGGGAGAGGAGTTCCATCCTCATGGGAAACGCCTGGAAGTGCTCAAGGGCTTCGATCACCCTCCCCTGATCAATGCCGAAAAGGCTCGCCGTAGCAATGGCAGCAAGGGCGCTGTAAACGAATTGCCTTCCTAAGAGAGGCAGACGGATCTCGACCTCTTGCTCTTCCAGAACCAGAATGAAAGAGGTTCCTTCCTTTCCATGGAGGCACACATCCCTTGCCATCACATCAGCGGAATGATCCATTCCGAACGTGATCTTCTGGCCTTCGAATTCCTGACCGAGCTCAACGACCCGGTGATCATCCTGATTGATGAGGATGGATCCGTCTTTTTTCATTCTCCGGAAGAGTTCTCCTTTTTCCTCCTTGATCCTCTCCAGAGATCCTGCTCCTTCAAGATGGGCGCTCTGAATATTGGTGATCAAGCCTACGTCAGGTTCTGCGATCTCCGTAAGCCGCCTGATTTCGCCTAACACACTCATCCCCATCTCTACCACAACCACCCTCTCCTTCTCTGTCAGATCGAGAAGGGTGAGGGGAAGCCCGATGAGGTTGTTCAGATTCCCCCTCGTTTTCAGAACAGGAAACGTAGTCTCAAGACAGGCTGAGATCATCTCCTTCGTTGTCGTCTTCCCGTTGCTTCCGGTTAGCGCAACGACCGGCATCCCAAACCTGCGTCTTCGCCCTCTGGCAATATCGCCAAGGGCATAAAGCGTATCCCTCACCGTAATGACCGACTGAGCAGGATAACCCCGCCAGTTGAAACCTCCGATTTTTCCTTCTTCAATGAGAACGCCCCCTGCTTTTTTTTCCAAAGCGTCGACAACAAATTGATGGCCATCGAATCTCTCCCCCTTCAGAGCAATAAAGAGGGCTCCCTCAGCCATCGTCCTCGAGTCCGTGGAGATGGTCTGAAAAATGGTATCCCCGCTCCCCTGTAGCAGGACTCCTCCGGTAGCGCTCAAGATCTCACGGATGTGAAAGGTCACATTTCCTCCAGGGCCTTCCTTGCCTCAATCCGGTCATCAAAGGGAATCTTCACCTTCCCTATGATCTGATAATCTTCATGACCCTTTCCTGCGATGAGAACCGTATCACCGGATCGGGCCAACCGGATAGCCATCCGGATGGCCTCTCTTCGATCAGGAACTTTCAGATATCCCTTCTCTGACCTCCAATCTTCTATCCCGTTTCGATTCCACTCCTTCAGTTTCAGGGTCTGAACCCCTTTTTCCACCTCTTCGATAATCGCCAGTGGATCCTCTGTCCTTGGATTGTCCGATGTAAGTACAACCAGATCGCTATACCTCCCGGCGGCTTCTCCCATCTTAGGCCGTTTCGTCCGGTCACGGTCCCCCCCGCAACCGAAAACCGTAATCAACTTCCCATGGTTTCGCGATGTATTGACCAGCGTATCCCTCAAACCCAAAAGAACTCGCTCCAGGGCATCATGGGTGTGGGCATAGTCTACGATTACCTGAATCGATTTTCGGTTGCTTATCCTCTCAAATCTTCCCGACACGCCCTCCACCCCCTCCACCCCCTCTTTCACGATTTCAAGGGGAAGTCCCATCCCGACGCCTGTGGTCACAGCGGCTAAAATATTATAAAGGTTGAATCTCCCAATCAGCCTCGACTGCAGTGGAAATTCACCTGACGGGGTTCGAATCGTGCAGGAGATCCCTTCAAACGTCAGAACCGATTCTTGGGCTGAAACCTCACAGAGATTTGTCACCCCATAACGGAGGACGGGAAGATTGATTCCCTGGATGATCTCTTCTCCCTTCGGGTCGTCCGCATTGGTCACGGCAAACCGCCCTGCCTTCTTGCTCTTCATCAACAATTCGGAAAACAACTTCTTCTTACTCAGAAAATAGCGGTCCAGGGTCTGATGGTAGTCCAAATGATCGGAGGTGAAGTTCGTAAAGATGGCACTATCGAATTGGCATCCGAAGACACGATCGAGATCAAGACCATGGGAGGAGACCTCCATGATCACGTGAGAGATCCCCTCCCGGGACATCTCACAGAGGATTCTCTGAAGGTCCAAAGATTCAGGTGTGGTATTCGAGGCCGGAATCACCTTCTCCCCATATCGGTAATTGATCGTCCCAATCACGCCGACCTTTAGGCCTGCCTTCTTGAGAATAGACTCCAGGAGAAAAGTGGTTGTGGTCTTCCCGTTGGTACCGGTGATCCCCACCAAAAACACCTTTTCAGAGGGATCTCCATAGAAGGTTGAAGCGACCCTTGCCAAGGCCGTACGGCTGTTTGGAACAAAAATATAGGTCTTGCCGCTCACTTCATGCCCTTCTTCCAGTAGAATCGCCTCGGCTCCTCTCTGAATGGCCTCATCAATGAAATCATGGCCGTCCGCTTCTAACCCACGGATTGCCGAAAAGAGAAAGTTTTTTCTGACCTGTCCGGAATGGTAGGCAATCCCCTCGATCTCTTTTCCGACCTCGCCAACGATCTTTTTAATCTCCACCCCTTCGAGTAGTTTCATTAATTCCATAAACAAGATCCAATCCCAAATCCGAATATCGGGCAAAGCGTCCGTTCAGGACCAATCCAAAACAATGGTCCAAAGGATGACTAATCCTCTCTTATCAGAGGGTTGTTTCGAATTTCATATTTCGATTGATGAAGATCCATCCCTCTGATGCGAACCCTCCGACATATAGAGTTCGGTTCCCTTTGTGAGAAAGGGGCAGCTATGACGGAGATTCAAACTTCAAATAGCAGATCTCCCCTTTATCAATCACGGCACCGGGCCTTGGCACCTGTTCCACCAGTCTCCCATTTCCAGAAACCCTGATGATCAGGCCTCTTCCTTCGATGCGGCTCAAAGCGCTTCGCATTGACAATCCAATCAGATCTGGCATCACACCCTTTTCTGCACCCTTTCCGACCCTAACCCCATCAATCACGGGCGTGCCCCGGAGTGTCTCTTTGCGGTTGGAAAGCTCTGGTTCGTTCTTTACAATCATCGTTCCTTTTGGAAACACCTGGAGATAAGGAAGAACCTTTTCGACGACTCCCCGAAAGACCGGAGCAGCCACCACTCCACCATAATTCGCTCCCTGAGGTTCATCAATCACCACCAGGACAACGATCTTGGGTTCATCAACAGGGGCAAATCCCATAAACCCGCTCACATACTTATCTTCTGAATAGCCTCCGAGCAGGCTATCAACCTTCTGGGCCGTGCCTGTCTTTCCACCAACCTCATAACCCTGGGGAACCGCCTGTTCGCCGGTTCCTCCTTTTTCTGTGGTGGTTTTGAGTAAACTCAGCACTGTCCGGCTGGTCTCCTCTGAGATCACCCGTCGGATAGGTTCTGGTTTAAAAGACTGAACCACGACCTCCTTTTCATCCGTCATCTTCTCCACCACGTAGGGCTTCATTAGGGTTCCCCCGTTTACAATGGCGGAGAGTGCCGCCACCATCTGAATCCCTGTAACCGCAATCCCCTGCCCGAAAGCAATCGTATGCAGGGTGACCGGAGCCCAGTATCTCGGATGCTGAAAGATTCCCTTCGCCTCTCCAGGAAGGCCGATCCCTGTCTTTTCTCCGAAACCAAAATCACAGAGATACCGGTAGAAACGATCCTTTCCTATCTTCTCAGCCGCTTTTGCCGCCCCGATATTACTCGACACCTTGATGATTTGCTGAAACGAGAGCCAACCATGCTTCGAGGTGTCCCGGATGGTCCGGTCATAGACGGTATAAGATCCGTTTTCACAAAAGAACGAATCAGTGGGCCGAACCACCTTCTCCTCAAGAACCGCTGCGGCCAGAAAGGCCTTAAACATGGAGCCCGGTTCGAAGACATCGGAAATGGCCCGGTTCCTCCACGATTTGCTCCGGTACTGGAGGTACTGATTGGGATTAAAAAAAGGATAGGAAGTCAGGGCCAAGATTTTTCCACTCCTCGGATCCATCACAATGACCATACCTCCTTTGGCCCCCCATCTTTGCACCGACTGACTCAGCTCGGTCTCTGCGATATGTTGGATCTGTTTGTCGAGTGTGAGGATGATATTTTTATAATGCTCCTCTTTCTCCCGAGGACCTCCATCGGTCATGATCCCCCGGCCCATAGCATCTTTCTCGGTCGTCAGGACATTCTGCTTTCCATTGAGCAATGCATCGTACTGGTACTCGATCCCTTCGAGGCCTTTCGAATCGAGCCCGACAAACCCGATGACATGGGCCGCCAAATGGGACTGAGGATAAAACCGTTTATTCTCTTTTAGAAAGTGAATCCCGGAGAGCCGGAGGCTCCTCATGGCTTCCGCTTCCTTCGGAGAGATCTTCCTCTGAATCCACTCAAAGGACCTCTGTCCTTTCAACTTATCTCTCAGCTCCTTCGGGTCACTCTGTAAAACATTAGAGATCTCCCAAACCGCCCGCTCCACATCCACGATCTTTTTGGACTCTGCATAGACCGAATCCACCTCAATGCTGACCGCCAGTTCGTTCATGTTCTGGTCGTAGATCGTTCCGCGTTTCGGGACGAGTGGGATCTGGCTCATCTGTTGCCGGGCCGCCAGTTTGTAAAGCTGCTCCTTTTTGAGCACCTGGAGTTGAAACATCCTTCCCACAATGAGGATGAACGAAAAGAGGATAAAAAAGGAAACGAAGATGACTCTAAATTTGAACCAGTTAATGGATCTCTTTTTCATCGGATAACGATTACCTGATGGGGTTTGGGTTTGGTCATTTTCAGTTCCTCCACAGCGATCTTCTCGATGCGTGCGTAGGATTTGAGCATGGCCACCTCTAAACGCATCCTCTTGTTCGACTCAGCAAGGGCATTGCCCGCTTTGACCGCATTTGAGATTTCATATCCCAGGTGGATGACCTGAATTCTCGACCAGACATAGAAGAGAGACCCTCCAATGAACAGGCATAGAAACACGCTAAAAAAAAGGAGGGATTGGAAATTAAATCCCAGCCCTTTTTTCTTGCTGGCCTTCTCCGTCCAGAGAATTCGATCTTCCTCCTGATTTGAACCTCTTGGCATCTCTCCCCCTATCGCCTCTCCGCACACCGCAGTTTAGCGCTACGCGATCGCGGATTAATCTTTTGTTCCTCATCCGAGGGGACGAAAGGTTTTTTCGTAATGATCTGTATCTTTCCCTCTTTCTCCCATCTCCGGAAGCTCTCTTTCACCATTCGGTCTTCGAGAGAATGAAAAGAAAGGATGCACATCCGGCCTCCCTTTTTTAAAACCTGCCACCCCGAATCCAACATTTCTTTCAAGTTCTTCAGCTCCTCATTCACCATGATGCGGATGGCCTGAAAGGTTTGGGTTGCCGGATCAATCCGTCGTGACTGAAACCTCTTTGGGATCGTTCGATAGACGATCCTTTTCAGGTCCCCAGTGGTCTCAATCGGTCTCTTTTCCCGTTCGGAAACGATCGCCTTCGCAATCCTTTTCGCCCACCGTTCCTCCCCGTATTCAAAGAGTATCCTCTCCAGTTCCCTCAGGGGGAGACTCCTGAGCAGATCTGCCGCCGTCGTCTCACTTCGCTGATCCATCCTCATGTCCAGTGGCCCTTCTCCCCTAAAACTGAATCCTCTTTCGGATTTCTCTAACTGAATGGAAGAAAGGCCAAGGTCCATCAGGATCCCATCGACCGCCTCTATCTTCATCATCCCAAGTATTTCCGGAAGACGGATGAAATTCTCTCGGAAGATCTTTACCCGTGAACCATAAGGTCTTAATCTCCTAATTGCCTCTTCGATCGCCTCCTGATCCCATTCCATCCCGATGACGATTCCATCCGGTCTGCTCCGATTTAAGATTTCCTCCGCATGTCCGCCTCCTCCAAGCGTGGCGTCCACGTAGATCCGACCGGGCTCACATCTCAACAACCCCGTCACTTCATCGACCATCACCGGAATATGTCTCAAAATTTCAAATCCCGAATTAATTTTCAGGTCAGATTGCAGAGCTTAGATTTAAGATTTTTCAGTCCGAAATCCGAAATCTTAAATTCCAAAATTCGCCAGAGTATCCCTGATTTGGTCAAAACCCTCCTCAGCCTCCTTAGCCACCTCCAGCCAGCGTTCTTTGGCAAATATCTCAAAGAATCTCCCCTCCCCTACCAGAACCACATCCTTCTTCAGATTTGCATAATCTCTAAGAGTGGGAGGAATCAAAAGCCTCCCATGGGTGTCAATGAGGCAATCAATCGCACTTGAATAGAAGAACCTAAGAAAGGAGCTTATCTCCTTTCGTAAAACGGAAAGGGATCCCACTTTCTGCTCTACTAACTGACTCCACTCCTCATAGGGAAAGGCGAGAAGACAGTGGTCGAAATTGGTAATGACCAAGCGATCATCATATCTTTTAGTGAGAATTTCTCTGAATTTTGAAGGAATACTGATGCGGCCCTTCGAGTCTAAGGCATGCTCGTATCTACCACGAAACACCGTTTCACCCCCTCTTTTCAGAGAAACTATACCACCTTATCCCACTTTTTACCACTTAGGCATAAGAATTATACTGAAAATTCAAATTTGTCAAGTAAAATTTTATAGTTATTTCAATTTTTTTCTTGACTTTTCTCCATTTCACAATATCTATTCCTCAAATGGGGCCCCTACACCATATTTTGTGAAGGCTCAACTGTCTAATCACGATATAAAGCGCTCATCTCCTTTGTGCCTGCTGATTCAATTTGACATATTTCGACATCCTGTCTAAAATGAAGGGCATGACCCCGGAGGAACTTAAAAAAAAGGTGGAGAAACTGAGGGAGCAGATCGAATACCACAATTACCGTTACTATATCCTTGACCAACCGGAGATTTCTGATGCTCAGTATGACCGCATGATGCGGGAGCTTGAAAAGCTCGAACAAGAACACCCTCAACTCCGTTCTCCCAACTCCCCTACGCAGAGGGTGGGGGCTCCGCCCCTTGAAACCTTCGAAGTGGTCCGTCATTCCATGCCCATGCTCAGCTTGGCAAATGCCTTTGACGAAAACGAAGCCAGAGATTTTGATAAACGGATTAAGAAATTTCTTGGGACCGCTGGTGACATCGAATATGTCTCCGAACCCAAGCTGGATGGCTTGGCGGTTGAGCTCGTCTACGAATGGGGCCATTTGACCGTGGGGTCCACCCGCGGGGATGGAATCTACGGCGAAAACATCACTCAGAATCTCCGAACCATTAAGACGATCCCACTCCAGCTCATGCGCAAAGAGGTCCCCATTCCGGAACGATTGGAGGTTCGAGGCGAAGTGATCATGCAACTCGAAAAGCTGAAAGCGCTGAATCGAAAGCGGGAAGAAATCGGAGAACCTCCCTTTGCCAACCCGAGGAATGCAGCGGCCGGTTCGGTTCGACAGCTCGACCCAAAGATTACTCGGGAACGTCCCCTCGAGATATACTTCTATGGAACGGGGGAACTGAGAGGCAAAACCTTTCATTCTCATTGGGAAATCCTCCAGACCTTTCCTAAATGGGGTTTAAGGACCAATCCTCATATTCGAAGATGTCGCAATATCGAAGAGGTCCTCGATTACTATCGCCAGATGAATGAGTTGAGGGAAAAACTCCCATATGAGATTGATGGAATTGTGATCAAGGTGGATCGGCTCGATCTTCAAACCAGATTGGGAGAGATTGCCCGAAGCCCCCGATGGGCTCTCGCCTTCAAATTTGCTCCCAAACAGGAGACAACAAAGATTCTGGACATTATTGTCCAGGTGGGGAGGACAGGGGCCCTCACCCCTGTGGCGGTGATGGAACCGGTAAGGCTGGGGGGGGTCGAGATTAGCCGGGCCACACTGCACAATCAGGACGAGATTGACAGACTGGATGTGAAAATTGGGGATACCGTCCTCATCCAGAGAGCCGGCGATGTCATCCCAGAAGTGGTTCAGGTCATCTCCTCCAAGCGAAAGGGATCGGAAAAATCGTTTCGAATGCCTTCAGCCTGCCCGGTGTGCGGAGCAGAGGTGGTCAAGGAAGAGGTCATCTATCGCTGTATCGGCCTGGATTGCCCTGCCCAGCTGAAAGGTCGGATCAAACACTTTGCATCTAAGAGGGCAATGGATATTGATGGATTAGGTACAAAACTGATTGATCAACTGGTGGACAAAGGTCTCGTGAAGGATGTCTCCGATCTTTACGACCTCAAGAAAGAACAGCTGATCGCGCTGGAACGGATGGCAGATAAATCCGCTCAGAATATCATTGATGCCATTGAAAAAAGTAAGACCAAACCGCTGGCGAAATTTCTATTTGCCCTTGGGATCCTCCATGTGGGTGAAACCACGGCTGAGGATCTGGCCAACCATTTCCCACGGTTAGAAGAGTTCTTTCATCTTTCGGAAGATGATTTAATGAAGGTTGAAGGAATCGGACCGGAGGTGAGCGCCAGCGTTGTTCGATTCTTTAAAGATAAGAAGAACAAGGAATCCATCGAACGATTGAAAAAGGCCGGCATCAAACTGACCGAACCGGAGAGAAGAGAAAAAGGGAAATGCGCAGGTAAAACATTTGTCTTTACCGGAACGCTCAAATCGTATGGGAGGGATGAGGCGCGAAATTTGGTCGAATCCCTGGGTGGAACCACTGCTTCGAGCGTTTCGAAAAAGGTAGACTTTGTCGTCGTTGGCGAAGATCCTGGCTCCAAACTGGACAAAGCCAAAGCTCTCGGAATAACCATCCTCACGGAAGAAGAATTCAAGAAACTCATTACCTGATTGCCTTCGATCAATATTCACAGGAATAAAAATGCCTCTCGAGTTTGAGTCGCTCAGCCATGGGAAAATTGTCTTCGGTTTCTTCAATATTGAAACCGATATGATCCTGCTCAATCAATACTTTTTCTTTGCAGAAGATTTCTGTTTTTCTATCTTTCGGGCTGCGGAAAAAATAGATGGTGCTTTTGAAACGGCTTGGCAGGCCTATCGAATCGAACCAGAAAATATTGGAAACCTGATGGGAGCAATCCACGGATGGGATCATAGGGGTTTTATAGGAGAAGTGTATAGACTCTTTCCTTTTCCAAGACACAAGGAGGATTTCAAACAGAAACCAGAGGGGAACCAGACCCGTACCACCATCCAAACATTGATCCAAAAATATGGGCTAAATACCCTTCTTACCCTTCGGATCGGCCCAAAAGGAGATCAAAATGCCATCGGTGAATATATCTTCAACGGACCTTCCTTTAGGCAGTTAATCGAGTATATCTGGTTAGGCGGACTCCCCCGATGGAAAAATTCCATCCGTCCGGGTTATGTAAAGACCATGAAAGAGGCGATTGAAAGGTCCTGCCATCCACTTTTCAAAAACCTCTTCCGCATAGAAAAAAGCTAATTATTCCTTCAACAGGAGGATCGTTATGGGACTATTAAAAAAGGGAAAGGAACAGGAAGTTGCCGGAATGATCATCGAACTTCTCAAACAGGTTCATCTTTGCCTTGAAGAAACTCACAAAACAGTATCTCACTATCTCAAGGGCGACATCGAAGAAGCCAAATCATCCGCTTTAAAAACCGACCATATCGAGACAGAGACCGACAATATTCGACGAAGGATGGTGGATGCCCTGTATCGGGGAGCCTTTCTTCCCATCTTTCGGGTGGATATTCACAACTTTATTGAGAAAGTGGATCTCATCGCCGATAATGCAGAAATCTGCTGCGACTTCTTTTTAGGTCAACGACCTGAGATTCCAGAGGTGTTTAAAGAGAGGTTCCTCAAAGTCATAGACGATACCCTTCCCATGTCGCTCACTTTCAAAGAGGCGACAGAAAACTTCTTCATTAGAGGCGATCACGAATTCATTAAGAAGAGAATAACTCAAATTGGAATTTCCGAATCAGCGATTGATGATGATGAATGGAAACTGACAAGGGACATTTTTACTTCTGATCTCTCTTTGGCTGAAAAGATCCATCTGAAACAGTGTCTGGAAAAACTCACCTGCATCTCCGACCAGATCGAAGATACCTCCGACTGGCTTGAGGTGTTGTTGATCAGTATGAAGGTGTGAGGGGTCTATGATCTGAAGGCTTCTCATTTGGAGAATCGGAGATGTGGGAAATTTCATCAGGAATCTTTATGGGCTGGAGTCTTGGGGGGAACGACTCCGCCAATATCTTCGGCACGGGCGTGGGGGCCAAGGTCATCCGCTACCGGACCGCCATTATCTTAATCTCCATCTTTGTTGTCCTCGGTGCGTTGTTAGAGGGAGAAAAGTGTTTTGCAACCCTTGGAGACCTTTCCAGACTTGATTCTCGACTGGCATTTTTTACCGCATTAGCCGCCGCCATCGTCGTCTTTTTCTTCACATTCTTTGGAATACCGGTCTCCACCTCGCAGGCGATAGTGGGGGCTATCCTCGGAGCAGGTCTACACTCAGGGGTTGTAGATTTCAGCAAACTCTATAAGATTGTCATCTGCTGGGTGTTGACGCCCATCGGGGGAATCTTCACCGGCTTCTTCTTGTACCATCTGATCGGAAAACTGATAGATCGTTTTCTTAAAAGCCCGATCCTAAGGGACACCTTCATTCGATGGGGATTGATCTCTGCAGGATGTTTTGGCGCCTATGCCCTTGGTTCGAACAATGTGGCCAATGTGACCGGAGTTTATGTTGGATCAGGCGCCATAACTCCCTTTGCTGGAACGCTCATCGGAGGGTTGAGCATCGCCCTCGGTGTCCTCACTTACAGCCGTAAGGTCATGGAGACGGTGGGCAAAAAGATTGTCGCCCTCGATGGTTTTGGCGCATTTATCGCCGAACTCTCTGCGGCCTTGGTCGTTCAGATCTTCACACAGATAGGTGTCCCGGTCTCTACGTCCCAGGCGATAGTCGGTGCCGTTGCAGGAGTCGGATTGGTCAAGGGAATCCGGGCGGTTAGCTTGAGAAGCCTGATTGAAATTGTTGTTGGATGGATATCCACCCCGGTATCAGGAGGAGCCATCTGCTATGTTTTATTGACCCTTTTCCTTTGAACATTTGGGAGTATGGAATATGGGGGTTAGATCTTTAATATTGACATTCAAAGTGGGGGGATAAAAGGATTGCATGGCGAGACCTTTACGAATTGAATTCCCAGGTGCTGTTTATCATGTTGCCTCAAGAGGGAATGGAAGGAGATCTATTTTTTGGAACGATAAGGATCGAGCAATGTGGCTCAATATTTTGAGAGAGGTGAATGAACGGTATCATTGGCTCTGTCATGCCTATTGTCTTATGGACAATCATTATCATCTGGTGATCGAAACCCCGGATGGCAATCTTTCAAAAGGGATGCGGCACCTAAACGGTATTTATACGATGTGGTTTAACAGGCATCATGGGAGTGTTGGGCATGTTTTTCAAGGGAGGTATAAGACCTAACCCTCGATATTTCCGTGTGACCATTATTTCTGTCCACGATGTCCTGAACATTGTCATCTAATTTTTGATTACGGATCATGGTAAGTCAACTCGCCTTGACATCTTCTCCAAAATTGGTAATATAACAGAAACCAATAGAAGATCATGATCGGAAACATATTCGTGTCGTGTTTCCGATTTTAAGCCAAAAGGAGAATTCATGAAGGAGAAAAAAATATTCCATATATTCTTAATCATCACTGTTTCTCTCTTTCTTCTTACTTCTTGCTCCAGCCTTCCATTGATCGGAAAGAAAGAGGAGAAGAAGACCGAAAAGCTTCCGGAGGGAAAGACCGTGAGGGTTGAAGGCATGGAGACGGTCAAGGGCACCAATCCTCCCAGAACGGATACCCCTGAACCTGTTAGGAAATCTTCGTCTGAACCTGCTCCGAGGCGGGAGCCAGAGACCCGTGTGACCTCTATCCCTACCCGGCCGTTTGCCGCTGCTCCCCTCCCCTTTCTTCAGATGGGCTTCAAGAAAAAAGTGGTCATTTTAGACTTCGAAAATAAGACGACGTATCAGGAAGAAATGATTGGAGAGGCAGTTGCCAAAAGGCTTGCGGATAAATTAGAAGCCACTCAGAGAGTGGTGATCGTAGATAAAGCCGTAGTCTCTGAGATGTTAAGCCGTGAAGGAATCAAGTTTGAGAGCCTGACAGAATTGCCCGTAATGAAACAAGCCCATCGGTCCTTCGGAATCCAGGCCTTTGTCCTTGGATCAGTCACCGATGTAAGCATCCTCTCTTCCAAAACCTCTGACACCTCAGATGAGGAAACTTCTTTTGCTACGGCAAAAGTGGAGATTCGGCTCATCGATGCCTCCACAGGGAATCTGCTCAAGACCTTTATTGGAAGAAGCCCTATCTTCGGTACCAAAGAAGCAGGAGAATACAGCCGGAGCAAAGCTGTGATGAAGGCGATCGATCTGGGTCTGGAGGACATTTTGGATGGATTCTTTAGACAGTTAGATTATCTCGATTGGACAACGACGATCGCCAGAATCGAAGGCGAAAATCTCTTTATTAATGCTGGTAGACTATCCGGGCTTCGGATTGGGGATACGCTTGAGATCTACGAACCCGGAAAAGAGATCATCCATCCCACGACAAAGATCTCTCTCGGTTGGACCACAGGCCAGCTCAAAGGGATCATCCGAGTCTCCGAACTCTTTGGCGTAGATGCGGCCATTGGGAAAATAGCACAGGGAAGTGGTTTCAGCCCAAATGATATTGTCAAATCAACCGCAAGGTAATTCTACCTCCCACCCCTGCCCTCTCCCATGAGAGACTGTGCCGTAATATAAAAAAATGGATCTTTGAGCCTCTCCCTCTTTCCAGCAATTGTGACACAGTCTCCCAAGGGAGATGAAAATCATGGCATATTTACATATGTTGGGAAACCTCCTCTGCTCCCTCTTTGCCAAAGAGGGATGGCTCCTACTTCTCTAAAGGGACCTTGGATGGAAACGCAAGCCCTTGCGATAAAAAGTAGGCGGCTTGCAGGTAGGATGTAGGGCAAAGAGGAAAACACTCTTTACAGTTCCAGCATTCCTTGGAGGCAATCTCCGGAATGAAACTGATCTCTCGTCTGACGCCCCGGTCAACAAAGGCAACCGCATTCTTCTTCTTCACCTCCGCGCAGTATCTCACGCAGAGACCGCAGAGAATGCAAAAATTCGGCTCCTTCTCAAAACGGTCTTTATTGGCTCCATACGCTTGAGCCAAATCCTTTAAGGACTGAGATTCGGGAGCATGAGCAAGCATCAAATCCAGGAGCATTTTTCGAATCTGATCCACCTTATCAGACCGGGTTCGCACCACCAGATCCTTTTCAACGGGATAGAGGCAGGCTGCCACATACTGTGTCCAGCCGCGTTTCTCGATCTCAACCGTGCAGATCCGGCAGGCTCCGTAACCTTCCAACCTTTTATCGTGACAAAGCGTGGGGATAGGGATTCCTTCCTTCTGGGCGACCTCAAGAAGGGTCATCCCTTCTTTTGCTGCAACCTCTTTTCCGTCAATCTGTAAAACAATCTCGCTCATCTTTTCTCTCTCACAATCATTCTTCTTTCTTCAGGGATCGAAGACGGAACAGGCTCGCCGGAAATCCGCTTGACTGCACTAAACCTCGGCGGACAGACTTCGAAGCAGGTCTTGCAACGGGTGCATTTTTCCTGATCAATCACATGGATCTTCTTCTTTCCGCCGTCAATAGCCTCTGCTGGGCATTTTTGAAGGCAGATCATGCAGGCCTGGCACTTCTCTGGATCAATATAGTAGGAGATCATCTCCTTACAGAAGTAAGCCGGGCATTTCTTCTCTTTGATATGTGCCTCATACTCATCCCTGAAATAGCGTATCGTGCTGAGCACCGGATTCGGAGCGCTCTTGCCCAAAGCACAGAGCGAAGCCTCTTTTGCCGTCTCGGAAAGCTCTTTTAGAAGTTCGATATCGCCCTCTTTTCCCTTCCCTTTGCTGATATTCGTTAAAATCTTCAGCATCTGCCGGATGCCTTCCCTGCAGGGCACACATTTGCCGCACGATTCATCACTTAGAAAGTCGAGGAAGTACCTGGCCACATCCACCATGCAGGTGTCTTCATCCATGACGATCATACCGCCTGAGCCCATCATGGAACCGGCTTGGGTCAGCTCATCAAAATCTACCTTCAGGTCTAACAGTTCTTCGGGAATACACCCTCCGGATGGTCCTCCGGTCTGCACGGCTTTGAATTTCTTACCTCCGGGAATGCCACCACCGACCTTATAGATGATCTCTCTGAGGGTGATGCCCATGGGCACCTCGACCAGACCGGTGTTATTGATCTTTCCAACCAAAGAGAAGATCTTTGTGCCTTTGCTTCCTTCCACTCCAAATTGGGTAAACCAATCTGCCCCTCGGTTGACAATCAAGGGAACATTTGCCCAGGTTTCAACATTATTTAACACACTCGGCCGATCCCATAGACCCTTGATGGCTGTGTGAATGTACTTGGGTCTGGGCTCTCCCACCTTGCCTTCGATGGCGGTCATCAAGGCGCTTGACTCTCCTGAGACAAAAGCGCCTGCTCCACGGTGCACCTTCACCGTGAAATCAAAACCTGAGCCGAGGATATCTTTCCCCAAAAACCCATAGGCCTCAGCCTGCCTGATGGCGATGAGGACATTTTCTACAGCCAGAGGATACTCCTGCCGGACATAAATGTACCCTTCATGAGAGCCAACCGCATAGCCTCCGATCGTCAAGCCTTCCAAGATGGAGTGGGGGTTTCCTTCGAGGATCGCCCGATCCATAAAGGCACCTGGGTCGCCCTCGTCAGCATTGACGATCACATACTTAATATCGCCTGAGGCATGGCGTGATTCTGCCCATTTTCTCCAGGCAGGAAAACCGCCGCCTCCCCTTCCTCTCAAGTTCGATTTCTTAACCTCCTCAATGACCTGTTCAGGGGACATTCGAAAGAGTGCCTTAGCTAATGCCGAATACCCGCCCAGCGCAAGATAGTCATCAATGTCTTTCGAATCAATCCTAATGTTATGGCCGATGATGGTTCGAACCTGATGCTTGTAAAAGGGAATATCCGATTCACGAATTGCCTTTTCACCGGTTAATGGATCCGCATAAAGAAGACGGTCAACCACCTTCTTTTTCTGGATCGTCTCGGAAACGATCTCCGGTACGTCATCAGGTTTGACCTGAAGATAGCAGATCTCTTCAGGATAGATGACCACCACAGGCCCCCGTTCACAAAATCCAGGGCAACCGGTTCCTTTAGTTCGGACCTCTGTTTTTAAACCCTGTTTTTCAATTTCGGCTTCAAAGGCAGCGATCACATCGCTTGCGCCGGAAGCCAAACACCCCGTACCTGCACAAACGGAAATGCAGGGTTGATTCGGGTCTCTTCGGGACAAAATCTCCTGCCTGGCTTTCTCTAATGCTTCCGGTGAACTGATCCTTGTCATAATTCTTCCTTAATCATAATTTTTTAACACGCCTTCGATCTCGGCAGGTGAGATCTTTCCATGATACTTTCCATCCACTTCCATCACTGGCCCCAGGGCACAGCAGCCTAAACAATTGACTGTCTCCAGGCTGAACTTCAAATCCATATCGGTGTCACCCGCTTTAATTCCAATCAGTTCCTGAACCGTGTCGAGAAGGCGCGGGGCACCCCGCACATGGCACGCCGTTCCCATGCAGATATGAATCTCATGACGACCCCTTGGAACCAGGCTAAAGGCTTTATAAAAAGTGACAATGTGCTGGATGCGGCTCAAAGGCACGTTTAATTTCTGGCTGACCCTTTCCAGAACTTCCTTCGGAAGCCAGTGATTCTCCCTCTGAATCTCAAGCAAAATTTGAATGAGGGAGCTGGCCTCACCCTGATGTTTGTTGATGATTTCATTGAGTTTCGTGTCATCCATCGCCGTTTCCCCAACCTCTACTTTCCACATCCCTCTCCCTTCGTTCACCTCAAGCAGGGACAAAGCGCTTCTGGTTCTGATCGAACCTGACCCATCCCTGTCTGGATGAACGATGAAGATACCGAAAGGCTTCCGATGAATCTAAGCCTAAAACAGTTGAAACCTCTCCCACGGTGAGGGGCTTTTCCCTAAGAAGCAACATGATTTCGCTCATCACCAACGGATCTATGATCAATTCGCGAAATAAACGGTCCAACTCTTCACTGGCAAAAAACTTTTTGATCTCCTCCTCTGAATGCAACCCTCCGCTCAGCCTCTCCTGTTCCACCAGTTTGATGTAAGGGAGCATGTTCTTGATGGCCTCCAGTTTGAGTTTCAATCGGTCTTCATCTATCCCTTCTGCCCTGCCAACCGGACCGAGCTCTCTGACCCTTCTGACCGTGTCATTCATCACCTCGGCAAAACGGATGCCTTCAGCTGCAGATACCCATTCAATCATCAATCTTTCAGGGTTGAGCCCGACATATTTGAGCAGTTTCTTCGTGAGGAGAACGATACTTAAGGCATGGTAATTCCCCTCGGTTGGATAATGGCATTCGCCCGGCCAGCAACCGCCAAGATAGACCCCATCCGTCCTGTTTGAAAATGCCCGGATGATAAAAGCGGGGTCAATTCTGCCAGTGCACATGACACGAACAAATCTGATCTCAGCCGTATATTGCAGTCTGGAAACTCCAGCCAGGTCAGCAGCGCCGTATGCTCACCAGTGGCAGATCAAACCCAATATTTTTGGCTCAAATTTAATTCCTGCGCTCATCGGTATCTAAGCTCCTTCTTTTGATGAACCGTCTCTCTTCTTTCGTCCATCGCCTCTTGCCTATCTTCCCTCATCCTTCGTCCCTTGTCTCTCGTCCCTCGCTCATCACCTCTCTCCCACGGCTGCATCAATTTGGGCCATGAGCTCCTCATCAGTAAAATGCTTTAACTGAATCGCTCCGGTAGGGCACTTTGCCGTACAGAGACCATCGCCTTCACAGAGAACAGAATTGACCCAGGCCTTCTTGCCCTGCGGTGTGTCGCGAAACTCAATGGCTCCGCACGTGCACACTGAGAGACAGATCCCACACGAAACACAATCCTTCTCGTTAACCTCAGACACGGCGCCGGACGCTGTGACCGAATCCCTTGAGAGAATCGTAACCGCCCGGCCCGCAGCCCCGTAAGCCTGGCTGATTGCCTCTGACAGGTGCTTGGGATAATGAGCCATCCCGCACAAAAAGACACCCTCTGCCGCAAAGTCAACCGGTCTTAGTTTCACATGGGCTTCCTGGAAGAAGCCATCGGGGTTCAAGGAAACTTTGAATAACCTGGAAAGTTCTCCATTTGTCTCTGAAGGAACAACCGCAGCCGCCAACACCAGCAAATCCGCATCAATTTCGAGTTTCGCACCGAGAACGAAATCGGTTACAGTGACCTTCAAACGCCGCTCTCCCCCCTCCTCAACGATCTCTACATGTGGCTTATCTTCTGATTCGTAGCGGATGAACTTCACATTCCGGTTGGCTGCTTCCCGGTAATGATCCTCTGAAAATCCATACGTTCTCATATCCCGGTAAAGAACATAGATATCCATCTCTGGATTGATCTCTTTCAGCTTAAGACCGTTTTTGATCGAATGGCCGCAGCATACACGACTGCAGTAATTTCTCTCTTCATTTCTGCATCCTACACACTGGATCATCACCACGCTCTGAGAGTGAGCGAGACTTTCTTCTTCTTTTGCAATTCGCTCACCCATCTCGATCTGTGTCAAGACCCTCTCATCCTGACCGTAGAAGTATTCAGTCGGCTTATACTCTTCAGCGCCTGTGGCGATAATGGCAATTCCGTGACGGATCTCCTTCGTCCTTTCTCCGGTTTTGATGGTTGTGGTGAAGTTGCCTACATATCCGGAGGCCCCAGTGAGGGTGGCATCAGTCATCACATGAACCAAGGGATGTTGAAAAACATTCCGGATGAGATTATCCAGATAGGCCTGGACATCGAGTCCTTCAAGGGTGGAATAAAGTTTACGGGCCATCCCTCCTAATTCTGACCTCTTTTCGATCAGATAAACCTCGAATCCCTGGTTGGCCAGACTCAGTGCGCTGGTCATACCCGCCACCCCTCCACCAATCACCAGTGCCTTCTTATCCACTGGAAGCTCCAGCTCCTGCAACGGCTTTAACCGGATCGCCCGAGCTACGGACATCCGGACAATATCCTTTGCTTTTCGGGTGGCAACCTCCTTTTCTCGTGCATGGACCCAGGAACAATGTTCCCGGATATTGGCCATCTCAAAGTAGTACGGATTGATTCCCCCTTCACGAAGCGTGTCCCGGAACAGGGGTTCATGTGTCCTTGGAGTGCAAGCGGCAACGACCACACGGTTAAGCCCCTTCTCTTGGATCGTCTCCGCTATCTTTTTGGCGGTGTCCGTGGCGCACGCAAAGAGGGCTTCCTGAGCGTGGACAACATGCTTCAATCCTGAAGCGTACTTGACCACAGAGGGAACGTTTACAACCCTTCCGATATTTGCTCCGCAATGACAGACAAAAACACCGACTCTGGGTTCCTCTTTCGAAACATCCCTCTCCCCGGGATATTCCCGTTTGGTCGCCATCTCTCCCCTGCGATAGGCAAGGAGCTGGCTGCAAAGGGCATCGGCTCCGCTGGCAGTCACAATGGACTCAGGAATGTCAATGGGTCCCTGGAATGCGCCGCTCACGAAAATACCCGGCTTTGTGGTCTCAATGGGGTTGACAGGATTGGTTTTACAAAACCCCTGAGAGGTAAGTTCGATATTGAACTTCTCCGCAAGGTCTTTCACTTCCTCCGGAGGATTCATCCCAACGGATAAAACGACGAGATCAAATTCTTCTTCCCTGACTCCATCCTCATAAGTGGCATAGCGCAGCGTCACATTCCTGGTTTCAGGGATCTCCCTTCCGAGGGTGACATAGCTTCGGATAAATCGGACTCCGGGAAGCTTCTCTGTCCTCTGGTAGAATCGTTCGAAGTCCTTCCCAAAAGAACGGACATCGTTATGAAAGATGGTGCACTCGGTCTTGGCATCGTGGTCTTTGGTCACGATCACCTGCTTCTGAGTATAGGCACAGCATACCGATGAACAATAGCTATTGCCTCCAGGAATCACCTGCCTCGAACCGACACACTGAATCCAGGCGATTTTATGCGGATGCTTTCCGTCTGAAGGTCTCCTGAGCTCCCCTTCATAAGGGCCAGTGGAGCATAAGATCCGCTCGTAATCGAGGCTGGTTACGACATTCTGTATCCTTCCATAGCCATAATCATTTCTCAGTCTCGGATCAAAGATCTCATAGCCTGGTGCCAGAATGATTGCTCCCACTTCGATCTCCAACCTCTCCGGCTTCTGAAAAAGATCGATGGCATTCTTGTTGCAAACCCCTGTACAGATGGTACACTTTCCATCCCGAAGAAAGAGGCAATGTTCAGAATCAATATAGGTGACCAATGGAATAGCCTGAGAGAAATAGATGTGGATGGCTTTGTTCAAAGAGAGGTTTTGATTATACTGATCTCGAATCTGGACAGGGCAAAATTCCACACAGGCGCCGCACCCTGTACATTTCTCCTCTTCAATGTATCTGGGCCTCTTGATCAGGGTGACGTTGAACTCCCCCGCTTTTCCCTCTACCTTGTCCACTTCGGTATAAGTAAGAATTTCAATATTTGGATGCCGGCCGACCTCGACCAGTTTGGGTGCAAGGATTCAGATGGAACAGTCATTGGTCGGAAAGGTCTTATCCAACTGCGCCATCTTGCCACCAATGGCAGGCGCCTTGTCCACCAGGTAGACCTTAAAACCCGCAGAAGCCAGATCCAGTGAAGCCTGTACCCCACTGATCCCGCCACCCACCACCATCACGTCCCCAAAACGGCCATCCCCCAAACTTTTACAAAGCTCTTCAATCTTCTCTTTTTCCACCTTCTGTACCCCATAGGCAAATTACACGAATGATAACCATTTTCAACAATAAACCCCTTTGGTGTCATTCGTTGAAATTCATGCCATTTAGTTTTTCTATTTAGATCACTTCCCGAATCACCTCGGTCAAGTCCATGATCTGTAACCCCTCAGCCTCCTTCAACGTCAATTTGCTGTCCTCAAACTGACTGATACAATACGGACACGT
>OGCL01000443.1_pt1 | contig 44563 bp, 38 predicted proteins | sample 1570041 | NCBI WGS metagenome assembly OGCL01 (sample SAMN06266162, study PRJEB24511) | hot springs metagenome | isolation source: Hot spring water | place: South Africa: Limpopo | collected 2015-06-22 | reverse complement strand
GTTCTGTATGGAAGGGCCATCGCTCAACGGATAAAAGGTACTCTGGGGATAACAGGCTGATTCCGCCCAAGAGTTCACATCGACGGCGGAGTTTGGCACCTCGATGTCGGCTCATCTCATCCTGGGGCTGTAGCCGGTCCCAAGGGTATGGCTGTTCGCCATTTAAAGAGGTACGTGAGCTGGGTTTAAAACGTCGTGAGACAGTTTGGTCCCTATCTGCCGTGGGCGCTGGAAATTTGAAGGGGGCTGCTCCTAGTACGAGAGGACCGGAGTGGACGAACCTCTGGTGTACCGGTTATGACGCCAGTCGTATCGCCGGGTAGCTATGTTCGGAAGAGATAAACGCTGAAAGCATCTAAGCGTGAAACTCGCCTTAAGATAAGATTTCCCGGAGTCTTGAACTCCCTAAAGGGTCGTCGAAGACCACGACGTTGATAGGTCAGGTGTGGAAGCGCAGTAATGCGTTAAGCTAACTGATACTAATTGCCCGTGCGGCTTGATCCTATAACCTTGTAACACTGCAGCATACTCATACCGCAGTCACAACATACAACCTTCTACCATTTTGCGTTCGGCGCGACTCAACCCGCGACGAACAGACAAGTTACGCTTGGCGGCAATAGCCTTCTGGACCCACCCCTTCCCTTCCCGAACAGGACCGTGAAACAGATGAGCGCCAATGATAGTGAGCTTCCGCTCGCGAAAGTAGGTCACCGCCAGGCTACCCAAATCCAAAACCCCCTCAGCATACACTGAGGGGGTTTTTGCGTTTGCGAACGACGAAAGCACGGGGAATTTAGTTGTCGATCCTCGGGGCGGCGAAGGCGCTCTGTGCTAGAATTCGCACCGGCGGGTCTCCCCGCATTGTAGTGTGGTGAACCTGGTCAGGTCCGGAAGGAAGCAGCCACAGCCATTAACTGCAAGTGCCGGGGGTTAGGCTCGCCACTTTCATTTTTGCTTTGGTGTGGGGCGCATGAGTTACCAGGTTCTCGCCCGCAAGTGGCGACCGCGCAATTTTTCGACACTCGTCGGCCAGGAACATGTGGTTCGGGCGTTGACGCATGCCTTGTCCGAACAGCGTTTGCACCATGCTTACCTGTTCACCGGCACACGTGGGGTCGGCAAGACCACCATCGCGCGCATCCTGGCCAAATCCCTGAATTGCGAAACCGGCATTACCGCCACGCCTTGCGGCAAGTGCTCGGCCTGTCAGGAAATCGACGCCGGGCGTTTTGTCGATCTGCTGGAAGTCGATGCGGCAACCAATACCCGTGTCGACGAAATGCGTCAGTTGCTCGAAAACGCGATCTACGCGCCGACGCGCGGCCGATTCAAGGTTTACGTGATCGACGAAGTGCACATGCTGTCGACCTCTGCCTTCAATGCCATGCTGAAGACGCTGGAGGAGCCGCCGGAGCACGTCAAGTTCATCTTGGCGACGACCGATCCACAGAAGATTCCGGTTACCGTCCTGTCACGCTGCCTGCAGTTCAACCTCAAGCAGATGCCGGCGCCGGCCATCTCCGGTCATCTGGCGAACATCCTGCAAGCCGAGGACATACCGTTCGATCATGGGGCCTTGGCCCTGATTGCCCGTTCGGCCGGGGGTAGCATGCGCGATTCGCTGTCCCTGCTCGACCAGGCCATCGCGCATGGTGCCGGGCGGGTGGAAGAGGCGCAGGTCCGGGTCATGTTGGGCAGCGTTGACCAGGATCATCTGTTTTCGATACTGGAAGCGCTGCACGAAGGTAATGCCTCGGCTTTGCTGCAGGTCGCGTCGACGCTGGCGGTGCGCAGCCTCTCCTTTGCCAGTGCGCTGCAGGAACTTGCGGCGTTGTTGACGCGTATCCAGGTGGCGCAATGCGTGCCCGATGCCGTTGACGAAGAGGACCCGGACCGCGAACGCATTGCCATGCTGGCGCGCATGCTGTCGCCCGAGTTTGTCCAGTTGGCCTACCAGATCGTCAATCTCGGCCGCGCCGAACTGGGCCTGGCGCCGGACGAGCATGCCGGATTCCTGATGACCCTGCTGCGGCTGCATGCTTTCCGGCCACGCGGTGTGCCGGAAATGCTGGATACGGTTCGCGCAACACCGCGGCCGGCGGCGGTGTCTGCCCCCGCTGCCAAGGCGCCGGCGGCCGCAGTCATGCCGCCGGCACCGGTTGCCGAGCGAGCGGCTCCCGCGCCGAGCCCGTTTGCGGATGATGGTGGCGATGACTGGAATGCCACGGTTGCCCGTCTGGCGCTGAGTGGCTTGGCCAAGGAGCTGGCGCTGAATTGCGAATTGCGGGCGCTTGAGGAAGCACGTTGTCTGTTGCGCTTGCCCTCGACGAAGGGGCACCTGCAGATGAAGCCGGCGCCCGAGCGTTTGCAACAGGCCTTGAGCGAATATTTCGGTCGGCCGCTGGTGCTGAAAATCGAACTGGGCGATCCGTCGTCCGAAACGCCGGCCGAACAGGCGGGGCGGCAGCGGCAGGCACGTCAGGCCGACGCCGAAGCGGCCATTGAACAGGATCTGTTCGTCCAGGAGGCGATTTCCTCGCTGGATGCATCCATTGTGAAATCTTCCATTAAACCCATTGATTGACGGAGTAGCACATGATTAAGGGCGGTTTGGGCGGCCTGATGAAGCAGGCCCAGATGATGCAGGAAAACATGAAGAAGGCGCAGGAGCAGCTGGCGCAGACCGAAGTCGAAGGCCAGGCCGGTGCCGGCATGGTCAAGGTGGTGATGACCTGCGCGCACGATGTGCGTCGCGTTTCCATCGATCCTTCGGTGATGGACGACCGGGAGATGCTCGAAGACCTGATCGCGGCCGCGATGAACGATGCTGCGCGCAAGGGCGAAGCCCTGAGCCAGGAAAAGATGTCCGGCTTCACCGCCGGCATGAATCTGCCGCCGGGTTTCAAGCTGCCGTTCTGACGTGAATCCCAGCGGACTTGAGGCCCTGATCGAGGCCCTGCGCTGTCTGCCGGGGATCGGCCCCAAGTCCGCCCAGCGGCTGGCCTACCACCTGATGCAGCACGACCGGGCCGGGGCGGCCCGGCTGGGTGATGCGATTCAGCATGCCCTGCAGGCGATTCGTCACTGTCAGCGCTGCAACACCTTCACCGAACTCGATATCTGCGAGCGCTGTGCTTCGCCACGGCGCGATCCCAGCCTGCTGTGCGTGGTCGAGACGCCGGTCGACATGAACATGATGGAGCAGACTCAGGCCTATCAGGGGCTCTATTACGTCCTGATGGGCCGGATCTCGCCCATGGATGGCATCGGCCCGCGCGATCTCGCGCTCGAACGCCTGCTGGCCCGGGCCTGCGACGGCCAGGTGCGTGAAGTGATCCTGGCGACCAACTACACCAATGAAGGCGAAGCGACGGCGCATTACATCATGGCCATGCTCAAGGCGCGCGATATCAACGTCACCCGGATCGCTCGCGGGGTGCCCGTGGGCGGCGAACTTGAGTACGTCGACGCCGGAACGCTGGCGCAGGCTTTGCGCGAACGCAAGGTTCTGGGTACGTCCTGATTGCGACAGCGGCTTTTATCGGGGGTTCCATTGGCGTATAATTTAGCGTTTGTTTTTAAACCCATTCAATTCCTTCAGGGGTCAGCGTTATGAGCAATCAAGGGAAAGTGGACTGCGGCCGGCGGCGTCTAGTCGTCGCAACCGCAGCCGTGGGCGGTGTGGGCGCGGTTGCCGCGCTCGTGCCGTTCGTGTCCAGTTTGCTTCCGTCCGAACGTGCCAAGGCAGCAGGCGCACCGGTCGAAGTCGATATCAGCAAGCTGGAATCCGGTCAGATGATCACCGTCGAATGGCGCGGCAAGCCGGTCTGGATTATCAATCGGACCCAGGAAATGCTCGATACGCTGCCCAAGCTGGCTGACCAGATGGCCGACCCGAATTCCGAGGTGAAGTCGCAGCAGCCTGATTACGCTGCCAACCCGACCCGTTCGATCAAGGAAAACCTGCTGGTCGTCGTCGGTATCTGTACCCACCTGGGTTGCTCGCCCACCTCGAAGTTCAAGGCCGGCGCCGAAGAAGGCATGACCGCCGACTGGCTGGGCGGCTTCCTGTGCCCCTGCCACGGTTCGACGTTCGACTTCGCCGGCCGCGTGTTCAAGGCGAAGCCTGCACCGACCAATCTCGAAGTGCCGCCGCACGCGTATCTGAGCGATACCCGTATTCTGGTTGGCGAAGACAAGAAGGGGGCATGACCATGGCTGGTGGAAATTTCGAAAAGTACAAGTCGGACGGCTCGCTGGCCGGCAACGTGCTGGAATGGGTTGATGCCCGTTTCCCGGCAACCTCGATGTGGAAGGGTCACCTTTCCGAATACTACGCACCGAAGAACTTCAACTTCTGGTACTTCTTTGGCTCGCTGGCCCTGCTGGTTCTGGTCATCCAGATTGTTACCGGCATCTTCCTGGTCATGCACTACAAGCCGGATGCCTCGCTGAACGCCGCCGGTGTGCCGGTCGCCTTCGCCTCGGTCGAATACATCATGCGCGACGTGCCGGGTGGCTGGCTGATCCGCTACATGCACTCGACCGGTGCCTCGGCCTTCTTCATCGTGGTCTATCTGCACATGTTCCGTGGCCTGATCTACGGTTCGTACCGCAAGCCGCGCGAGCTGACCTGGCTGTTCGGCGTCGGCATCTTCCTGGTGCTGATGGGCGAAGCCTTCTTCGGTTACCTGCTCCCGTGGGGCCAGATGTCGTACTGGGGTGCCCAGGTCATCGTGAACCTGTTCGGTGCCATTCCTGTGGTCGGTAACGATCTGTCGATCCTGATCCGCGGCGACTTCGTCGTTGGCGATGCGACCCTGAACCGCTTCTTCTCCTTCCACGTGATCGCCTTCCCGCTGGTGCTGATCGGTCTGGTTGCCGCGCACATTCTGGCGCTGCACGAAACCGGCTCGAACAACCCGGACGGTATCGACATCAAGGAAAAGAAGGACGAGAAGGGCATTCCGCTCGACGGCATTCCGTTCCATCCGTACTACACGGTCAAGGACATCGTAGGCGTGGTCGTCTTCCTGATGGCTTTCAGCGCGATCATGTTCTTCGCGCCGGAAGGTGGCGGCCTGTTCCTGGAAACGCCGAACTTCTATCCGGCCGATCCGCTTAAGACGCCGCCGCATATCGCGCCGGTCTGGTACTTCACCCCGTACTACTCGATCCTGCGTGCCATCGTCTGGAACTTCTTCGGTCTTGATGCCAAGTTCTGGGGTGTGGTCGCCATGGGCGCCTCGGTCGTGATCTTCGCCTTCCTGCCGTGGCTCGATCGTAGCCCGGTACGTTCGATCCGCTATCGCGGCCCGATCACCAAGGTGATGATCACCCTGTTCGTGATCTGCTTCCTCATCCTCGGTTATCTGGGTACCCAGGCTCCGTCGGCCATGGGTGAACTGGTCTCGCAGATTTGTACGGTGTTCTATTTCGGCTTCTTCCTCGCCATGCCCTGGTGGTCCCGGATGGATAAGTACAAGCCGGTTCCCGAACGCGTGACGACGAAGTGAGAGGATGCATAAAATGAAAAAATTTCTGATCGCATTGCTCTTCGCACCGGTCCTGGCTTTCGCAGCCGGCGCCAACGTGCCGCTCGACAAGTGGCCCGGTTCGGTGAGCGACAAGGCAGCGTTGCAGAACGGTGCCAAGCTGTTCGTCAATTACTGCATGAACTGCCACAGCGCTTCGTACATGCGCTACAAGAACCTGATGGATCTTGGCCTGACCGAACAACAGGTCAAGGAAAACCTGATGTTCACCAGCGACAAGATCGGTGACCTGATGATGGTTGCTGCGCGTCACGATGAGCAGAAGCAGTGGTTCGGCGCAATGCCGCCGGATCTGACCATCATCGCCCGTGCTCGCGGGTGGATTGGAAATCCTGGTGGCGGTGCCGACTGGTTGTACACCTATCTGCGTACCTTCTATCAGGACAACAAGCGTCCGACCGGCTGGAACAACGTTGCGTTCGAAGCTGTCGGCATGCCGCATGTGCTGTGGGAACTGCAGGGCACCCAGGTGATGAACCCGGAAACCCACAAGCTCGAACTGGCCGTTCCCGGCAAGATGAGCCCGGCGGAATACGACAAGGCGGTTTCCGACCTGGTCGGCTTCATGGTCTGGATGGGCGAACCGCAGCAAGAGTACCGCAAGACGCTCGGCGTCTTCGTGCTGGCCTTCCTGGCGCTGCTCTTCGTGGTGGCTTACGCCCTGAAGAAGGAATACTGGAAAGACATTCACTGATCCTTCCCGGATCGGCTGACGGCATCGTGGGTTAGACCTTGGTCTGCCCCCGATGCCGAATCTCATTTTGAGGGTTGCTAAACATGATGAACCTCTATTCGGGCACAACCTGCCCCTTCAGTCACCGTTGCCGTATCGTCCTGTTCGAAAAGGGCATGGACTTCCAGGTGATCGACGTCGATCTGTTCTCCAAGGCCGACGAAATGGCCGCCATCAACCCGCACGGCCGCGTGCCGGTGCTGGCCGAACGCGACCTGGTGCTGTTCGAGCCGAACATCATCAACGAATACATCGACGAGCGTTTCCCGCATCCGCAGTTGATGCCGGCCGATCCGATCATGCGCGCGCGCGCGCGCCAGTTGCTGATCGGCATGGAGCGCGAAATCTTCTCGCACATGGAAATCATCGAGAAGAACGGCAAGACCGCCGACAAGGCACGTCAGGAAATCAAGGCACGCCTGACCGAGATCGTGCCCATCTTCAACAAGCAGAAGTTCATGCTGGGTGATGAGTTCTCTATGCTCGACGTTGCCATCGCCCCGTTGCTGTGGCGTCTGGACCACTACGGCATCGACCTCGGCAAGGCCGCGGCACCGCTGATGAAGTACGCCGAGCGCATCTTCAGCCGCCAGGGCTTCATCGACGCGCTGACGCCGTCGGAAAAGGCCATGCGCAAGTAAGATGGAACTGCCGTCCACCAAGCCCTATCTGTTGCGCGCCATCTGGGAGTGGTGCTGCGACAACGGCTTTACGCCCTACATCGCGGTCCAGGTCGATGCGCGCACCCAGGTGCCGCGTGAGTTCGTCCGCGACGGCCAGATCGTGCTCAATCTCGGCCCGGATGCAACCAACAAGTTGCAGATGGGGAACGAACTGATCGAGTTCCAGGCCCGCTTCGGTGGTGTCGCCCGCGAACTGTCGGTGCCGGTGGGCCAGGTTTCGGCGATCTACGCTCGCGAGAACGGGGCCGGCATGGCTTTCGAGGTCGGCGATGAGGCTTTGCCGTTTGACGAGGACGAAGAAGCTGTGCCGGTGGACGAAGTCCCCGAAGACGAACCGCCATCGCCGTCACGCCCTGAAGGCGGGCGGCCGAAGCTGCAACGCGTCAAATAAGGACACGGCATCCCCGGGATGCACCAAAAAAGGGAAAACCTGCATCGGGTTTTCCCTTTTTTTATTGCAACCCATTGATTGTTATGGATGGCACGCCTGTTGCTCAATGCACGATCGGAAGGAAGATCATGAGCCAGGAAGTCAAATCCACCTGTTGTTACTGCGGCGTCGGTTGCGGCGTGCTGATCCGTACGGAAGGCGATGTCATCACCGATGTACGAGGCGATCCGGAACATCCGGCCAACCACGGCCGCTTGTGCACCAAGGGTGCGTCCCTGCACCTGACCGCCGGCACCGCCAATCGCCTGCTGCACCCGGCTTTGCGCCCGGCGCGCGGTGAACCGGCGCAGGGGCTGGCCTGGGACGATGCGCTGGACCATGCCAGCGAGCGTTTTGCGCAGATCATCCGCACGCATGGCCCGGATGCCGTTGCCTTCTATATCTCCGGCCAGTTGATGACCGAGGATTACTACGTTTTCAACAAGCTGGCCAAGGGCCTGATCGGGACCAACAACGTCGATACCAATTCGCGCCTGTGCATGTCATCGGCCGTCGCCGGCTACAAGCAGACGCTGGGTGCCGATGCGCCGCCGAGTTGTTACGACGACATCGCCCAGGCCGGCGTGATCCTGATTGCCGGTGCCAATCCGGCCATTGCCCACCCCATCGTCTTTCGCCGCATCGAGGATGCGCGGGCGGCCAATCCGGATCTGAAGGTCATCGTCGTCGATCCGCGCCGCACCGAAAGCGCGGCCACTGCCGACCTCCACCTGCCGATCAAGCCGGGCAGCGACATCGCCTTGTTCAACGGCATGTTGCATGTGATGATCGGCGAAGGACTGATCGACGAGACCTATATCGCCGAACATACCGAGGGCTTCGCCGAACAGGCCGCCATCGTCGCCGACTACACCCCGATGCGGGTCGCCGAATTGTGCGGGATTCCGGCCAGCGACATCGTTCGCGCGGCGCGCTGGTTTGCCACCCGGGGACCGGCGTTGTCGCTTTACTGCCAGGGGCTCAACCAGTCGGCGCACGGTACGCACAACAATGCTGCGTTGATCCAGTTGCACCTGGCTTGCGGCCAGATCGGCAAGGCCGGCGCCGGCCCCTTCTCACTGACCGGGCAGCCGAATGCCATGGGCGGTCGCGAGGTCGGCGGGCTGGCCAATCTGCTGTCGGCGCACCGTGACCTGGCGAATCCGCAGCACCGCGCCGAGGTGGCGGCCTTGTGGGGAATCCCGGAGGTTCCGGCAAAGCCAGGCAAGGCGGCCGTCGACCTGTTCAAGGCGCTGGCCAGTGGCGAGATCAAGGCGGTCTGGATCGCCTGTACCAATCCCGCGCAATCCCTGCCGCATCAGGCGGCGGTTCGTGCCGGACTGGCCAATGCCGAATTCGTCGTGCTCCAGGAGTGCTTTGCCGATACCGATACCGCCGCCTATGCCGACCTGTTGCTGCCGGCGACCGGCTGGGGCGAGAAGCACGGCACGGTGACCAACTCCGAGCGCCGCATCACGCGCGTCAAGGCGGCCGTACCACCGGTCGGCGAAGCTCGCCACGACTGGCAAATCGTCGTCGACTTCGCGCGGCGCCTGGGGCGCAAGCTCGATTACGCGGCCGTCGATCGTCTTTTCCCTTACGCCAGTGTCGAGGAAATCTTCAATGAACATCGCGCGTCGACCGCCGGCCGCGATCTCGACATCACCGGCCTGAGCTATGCCTTGCTCGAACAGCAGGGGCCGCAGCAGTGGCCGTTTCCGCAAGGGGCGACGGCCGGGCGGACGCGTCTCTATGAAGATGGACGCTTCCCGACCGCCAACGGCCGGGCGCGTTTTGTCGGCGTCCAGCATCAGACGACTGCCGAACAGGCGGACAAGACTTATCCGCTCAGCCTGTTGTCCGGGCGCATGCGCGACCAATGGCACGGCATGAGCCGGACCGGGATCGTGCCGCGCCTGTTCAATCTCGAAGACGAACCCCTGCTGCAGATGCATCCCTGCGATATGCGCCATCGCCAGCTTGAAGACGGCGATTTGGTTCGCCTGTTCAACCGCCGCGGCGAAATCATCGTGCGTGTCGCTGCCGGTAGCGGCTTGGTGCGCGGCCGGACCTGGCTGCCGATGCACTGGGGCAACCGTTTCATGAACGGGGCCGGCGCCAACGCGCTGCTCGGCGATGCCGTCGACCCCTGGTCGCAGCAGCCGGAACTCAAGCACACCACGGTCGAAGTCGCCAAGAGCGGCCTGGCGTATCCGTTGGCGGTGATCCGCCGTTGTACGGATCTGGACGATGCCCTGCGTCAGCTCGATCTGGCGCGCAGCCTGTTCGACGAGTTTCCCTACGCCACCGCTTCGCTCTATGGTCGCGCCAGTCCGCTGGTCGTCTTCCGGGCGGCGACGGCGGCACCGATGCCGGCCGCGTTGTTGCAGACCATCGATGCCACTTTCGGTCTGGCAGGCGATACCGGTGCCATCGTCTTCAGCGATGCCCGGCGCCATATCGCCAAGAAAGCCGTGGCCCTCGACGGGCAGTTGCTCGGCGTCCGTCTGGCCGGCGAAACTCAGGCACTGAGCTGGCTGCGTCAGGCGATGGCGGAAGGCGAACTGGATGCCAGCCTGCTGCGCTTTGCCCTGGCGCCGACGGCGGCACCTCCCGCATCGCTGGCGCCGCGCCAGATCGTCTGCAAATGCGCCGACGTCAGCGACGATCAGATCATTTCCGCCGTTGCCGGTGGTGCCGACCTGGCCGGCTTGCAGGATACGCTCAAATGCGGCACCTTCTGTGGCGGCTGCATACCGGACATCAAGCGCATGCTGAGCCGGCAGCCACAACAACATCCAGAGGCCGCCTGAGGCCCGAACGGAGGAGACCCGTGAGTTACGCTCAATACATCAAGGAAATCGGACGCGGCGCCCAGGGATCGCGCGATCTCTCGCCGGAAGAGGCACGCCAGGTTTACGCGGCGATGCTCGACGGCGGCGTTCCCGACCTGGAACTCGGAGCGATCCTGATCGCCCTGCGCGTCAAGGGCGAGTCCAGCGACGAGATGCTCGGCTTCCTGACCGCCATCGACGAGCGCATGAATCGCCTCGACATGCCGCACGGCCGGGTCCGCCCGGTGGTCCTGCCCAGCTACAACGGTGCGCGCAAGGAAGCCAATCTGACGCCGCTGCTGGCGCTGCTCTTGCAGCGCTTCGGCGTGCCGGTGCTGGTTCATGGCCTGATCGAAGGCTATGGTCGGGTGACCAGTGCGCAGATCCTGCGCGAGCTCGGCCACATGCCGGTGATGTCGGCGCAACAGGCGCAACAGACGCTCGAAGAAAAGGGTCTGGCTTTCCTGCCGCTGACCGCGCTGGCGCCCGGCCTGCACAACATGCTCTCCCTGCGCGCCCGGATGGGCGTGCGCAACAGCGCGCACAGTCTGGTCAAGCTGCTCAATCCCTTCCGTGGCGAAGCGGTGCTGGTGGCGCCGGCAACGCATCCCGATTTCATCACGCTGATGCGCGACATCCTTGTCGAGCGCGGGCAGCGTGGTTTGTTGCTGCGCGGTACCGAAGGCGAGCCGGTGGCCAATCCGAAGCGCCGGCCGCGTCTCGAATATGTCCGTAACGGCAGCGTCGATACCTTGTTCGAAGCCGAGCACGACAGCTTGCGTGGACTGCCCAACCTGCCCGAAGCCTGCGATGCGGTGAGCACCGCGCGGTGGACGCGGCGGGTGCTGGAAAAGCAGGTGCCGCTGCCCAAGCCGATTGCCAACCAACTGGCCTGCCTGCTGTTTGCCAGCGGCTACGTCGACGACCTCAACCAGGCCAAGGCCATCGTCGCGGTCGAGGCGACCGGGCTGTTGATGGGCGGCAACTGAGCGGTGCATGCACTGTGCTGGTCAGATGGGCACGTTAATGGTGCATCGTGCCGCGCGGAATTTCATGTAAGTCCTGATTAATCAATGGTTTGATCCGCTGGCACGCGGATTGCAACAAGCCCGGCAAAGCAGCGAATCCACCGCCAACGGGGGCGGTCCGATGGCAACGACGTCATGCGCTGAAACATCTTTGCACCGCAAGGTGCGCGCAACGTTGGAGCCCCGTCATCATGAGCAAACCCCGTCTGGTACTGATCGGCAACGGCATGGCCGGTGTCCGCACCATTGAAGAACTGCTGAAGATCGCCCCGGATCACTACGAGATCACGATCTTCGGCGCCGAGCCGCATCCCAACTACAACCGCATCCTGCTGTCGCCGGTCCTGGCCGGTGAGATGACGGTGGCGGAAATCGTCCTCAACGAACTCGACTGGTATGCCAGCAACGGCATCACGCTGCACACCGGCAAGCAGGTCGTCGCCATCGACCGCGTCCGCCGCAAGGTCATCGCCGACGACGGCAGCGAAGCGCCCTACGACCGCCTGCTCATCGCTACCGGCTCGACGCCGTTCATGCTGCCGATTCCCGGCAACGACCTGCCCGGCGTGATCGGTTACCGCGACATCAAGGACACCGACGAGATGATCGCTACCGCCAAAGTGCACAAGCACGCGGTCGTCATCGGTGGCGGCCTGCTCGGCCTGGAAGCCGCCAACGGCCTGAAGCTGCGCGGCATGGACGTGACCGTCGTGCATATCGGCCCGTGGCTGCTCGAACGCCAGCTCGACGAGACGGCCGGGCGCATGCTGCAGCAGTCGCTGGAGGACAAGGGGCTCAAGTTCCTGCTGCAGAAGCAGACCGAAATGCTGGTTCAGGGTGAGAGCGGACGCGTCGCCGCGGTGCGCTTCAAGGATGGCATGCAGATTCCCGCCGACCTCGTCGTGATGGCCGCCGGCATCCGCCCGAACTACGCGCTGGCCGAAAAATCGGGCATCTATTGCAACCGTGGCATCGTGGTGAACGACACCATGCAGACCTACGACCCGAAGATCTACGCCGTCGGCGAATGTGTCAGCCATCGTGGCATCGCCTACGGGCTGGTGGCGCCGCTGTTCGAGCAGGCCAAGGTCGCCGCCAACCATCTGGCCGGTTACGGCATCGGCCGCTATACCGGCTCGGTGACCTCGACCAAGCTTAAAGTCACCGGCATTGACCTGTTCTCGGCCGGCGACTTCATGGGCGGCAAGGACACTGAGGAAATCGTCCTCAACGACCCGCACGGCGGCGTCTACAAAAAGCTGGTGATCAAGGACAACAAGCTGGTCGGCGGCGTCATGTACGGCGACACCGCCGACGGTCCGTGGTACTTCCAGTTGCTCAAGGACGCCCGCGACATCCACGACATCCGCGATTCGCTGATCTTCGGCCAGAGCCTGGTCGGCGACGTCGGCCACGCCGGCAACAGCAAGGCCGCTGCCATGGCCGACAGCGCCGAGGTCTGCGGCTGCAACGGGGTGACCAAGGGAACCATCGTCAAGGCGATCAAGGAACAGGGGTTGTTCACGCTCGACGAGGTCAAGAAGCACACCAAGGCCGCGTCGTCCTGCGGTTCCTGCGCCGGTCTGGTCGAGCAGATCCTGGCCTCGACCATCGGCGGCGCCTACACGCCGGCCGCCTCGGACAAGAAACCGATCTGCGGCTGTACCGAGCATTCGCACCAGAAGGTGCGCGAAGCCATCCGCAACGAACACCTGACCACCAAGGAAGCCGTGTTCGCCGAACTCGGCTGGACGACGCCGAACGGATGCGAGAAGTGCCGGCCGGCGATCAACTATTACCTGATCTCGACCTGGCCGCACGAAGCCAAGGATGACCCGCAGTCGCGGCTGATCAACGAACGCTCGCACGCCAACATCCAGAAGGACGGCACCTATTCGGTGGTGCCGCGGATGTGGGGGGGGCTGACGACACCGGCCGAACTGCGCGCGATTGCCGATGTTGCCGAGAAATACCAGGTGCCGACGGTGAAGGTTACCGGCGGCCAGCGCATCGACCTGCTCGGCATCAAGAAGGAGGACCTACCCGCCGTGTGGGCCGACCTCAATGCTGCCGGCATGGTTTCCGGCCACGCCTACGGCAAGTCGATCCGCACCGTGAAGACCTGCGTCGGCGCTGAACACTGCCGCTTCGGCACGCAACTGGCGATGGACATGGGCGTCAAGCTGGAAAAGATGCTGTTCGACATGTACGCCCCGCACAAGGTCAAGCTGGCCGTCTCCGGCTGCCCGCGCAACTGCGCCGAAGCCGGCATCAAGGACGTCGGCGTGATCGGCGTCGATTCCGGCTACGAGCTTTACGTCGGCGGTAACGGCGGGATCAAGACCGAAGTCGCCCAGTTCCTGTGCAAGGTGAAGTCGGACGAGGAGGTCATGGAGTATTCCGGTGCCTTCCTCGAACTCTACCGCCAGGAAGCCTGGTACCTGGAGCGCACCTGTCATTGGCTGGAACGCGTCGGTCTGGATTACGTCAAGGGCCGCATCGTCGAGGACGAGGACGGCCGGCGCACGCTCTACGCGGGCCTGGTCGCTGCCTTGAAGGACGCCAAGGACCCCTGGTCGACCTCGCGCGAAGCGCAGCCGCTCAAGCAATTCATCCCGATCACGGTCGCTGCCTGACGCACACGAAAGGAACATGAAATGAGCCACTGGAAACTGATCTGCAAACTGGAAGACATCCCGGCACTGGGGTCGCGCATCGTCCGCCCGCCCAAGGGCGGCGATATCGCCATTTTCCGCACCAGCGACGACAAGGTCTTCGCGCTGCACGACAAATGCCCGCACAGGGGCGGACCGCTGTCGCAAGGCCTGGTCCATGGCGAGCGCGTGACTTGTCCGCTGCACGGCTGGAATATCGGCCTGGCCGACGGCCAGGCGGTGGCGCCGGATGTCGGCGGTTGTGACCGTTTCGACGTCAAGGTGGAAAACGGCGAGGTCTGGCTGGCAATCTGATCGCACCAAAGCGGACGGCGGCTGTCAATACGCCTTCCGGCGGACAGCCGCCGTTTTCTATTTGCGCTAAAGTGAAAGCCATGACCACAGCCATCATCCTTTTTGCCCACGGTGCCCGCGATCCGGAATGGGCGGCGCCGATGCGCCGCGTGCAGGCGGCAATCCGTTCTGCCGCGCCGGCGATGCCGGTCGAACTGGCCTTTCTCGAATTCATGACCCCGGACCTGCCGACCTGTGCGGCCGAGGCCATTGCTGGCGGCGCCCGCAAGGTGGTGGTGCTGCCGATGTTCATTGCCCAGGGTGGGCATCTCAAACGCGAAGTCCCGGAAATGCTGGCCGCCATGCAGGCGCGTTGGCCGACGGTCGAGTTCGTGCTCGACCGCGCCATCGGCGAGGAGGAAAGTGTCGTCCGGGCGATGGCCGAGGCCGCGCTCCGCAAAGCTGGCGCAGCGCTTGCTTGATTCCGGGCATGTTAAGCGTACTGGTCATCGATGAATCCCGTAGCCGGGCGGCGGAAATCTGCGCCGGGCTGGCGCTCGCCGGTTATCAGGTGGCGGCCATTCTGGCCGATTCGGCCAACCTGACGGCCGAGGTCGAGAAGCTGCAGCCGGATGTGATCCTGATCGACACCGAAAGTCCCAGCCGCGATACGCTCGAGAACCTCGCCGTGGTGCATAAGAACATGCCGCGCCCGGTCGTCATCTTTACCCAGGAAGACGGTCAGGGCGCGATCCGCGATGCCGTCAAGGCCGGGGTTTCGGCCTATATCGTCGATGGTCTGGACCCGAAGCGGATCAAGCCGATTGTCGATGTCGCCCGCGTCCGCTTCGAGGATACGCAGGCGATGCGCCGCGAGCTCGACGAGATTTCGCGCAAGCTGTCCGACCGCAAGCTGGTCGACAAGGCCAAGGGCATCCTGATGAAGGCCCGTGACCTCGACGAGGAGGCCGCCTATCACGCCATGCGCAAGCTGGCGATGGAGCGCGGCCAGAGCATGGCCAAGGTGGCCAAGGACGTCATCGACATGGCGCGCGTTCTGCTCTGATCCCGCCTCTTTTTGTGCAGCTTGGTCGGGTGTTGCACTGCAACAGTGCATGCGGTTTTTTCGGTGTATTCCCGGTTTTCTTCTGTTTCTCCATGTTATTCAATGGCTTGCGGGTTTTCTTCGGACCTGGCACGGCCGTTGCGTTAAGGAAGGCATAGCACGGTCAAAGGCGGCCGGGCACGAACCGGGTGTTCCGGTTCCAGGACAATGGCGTCCATCCTCGCTGCCCCGTGCAGCAAGGATGCGACGCCTTTTTTATTTTTAGCCATCTGGAGTCAACGCAATGGAAGATAAAAAGCCGGCTGCCGCAGCCCAAGAATTCTCTCCTGTCTCGACCAAGCGTCGCGATTTCGTCACTGCCGCCCTGGGAGCATCCCTCATGTCCATGGTTCCCCCCGGCGTCCGTAGCGCAGCCTGGGCTGCCGGTTCGGATGCCCCCGAAAAGAAGGAAATCCGCATTGGCTTCATCCCGCTGACCGATTGCGCCTCGGTGGTCATGGCCGCGGTCAACAAGTTCGACGAGAAGTACGGCATCAAGATCATCCCGACCAAGGAAGCTTCCTGGGCCGGCGTCCGCGACAAGCTGGTCAACGGCGAGCTGGACATGGCGCACGTGCTCTACGGCCTGATCTACGGCGTCCATCTGGGCATCGGCGGGCCGAAGAAAGACATGGCCAACCTGATGACGCTGAACAACAACGGCCAGGCGCTGACCCTGTCCAAGGCGCTGGCCGACAAGGGCGCGACCGATGTTACCAGCCTGGCCGCCCTGATGAAGAGGGAACCGCGCGAATACACCTTCGCCCAGACCTTCCCGACCGGCACCCACGCCATGTGGCTGTACTACTGGCTGGCTTCCGGCGGCATCAACCCGATGAAGGACGCCAAGGCCATCGTCGTCCCGCCGCCGCAAATGGTCGCCAACATGCGCGTTGGCAACATGGACGGCTTCTGCGTCGGCGAACCGTGGAACCACCGCGCGATCATGGACGGTATCGGCATCACCGCGGCGACCACCCAGGATGTGTGGAAGGATCACCCGGAAAAAATCCTCGGCTGCACCGCCGAATTCGTCCAGAAGAACCCGAACACCTGTCGCGCCGTGATCATGGCCATTCTTGAAGCCAGCCGCTGGATCGATGCCAGCATCAGCAACAAGATGAAGATGGCCGAAGTCATCGCCCAGCGCGCCTATGTGAATACCAGTGTCGATGCGATCAACCAGCGCATCCTCGGCCGCTACCAGAACGGCCTGGGCAAGACCTGGGACGATCCCAATCACATGAAGTTCTTCAACGACGGCGCGGTGAACTATCCCTACCTGTCCGATGGCATGTGGTTCCTGACCCAGCACAAGCGCTGGGGCCTGCTCAAGGATCACCCGGATTACCTCGGCGTGGCCAAGAAGATCAACCAGACCGAGCTTTACGCCCAGGCGGCTTCCAAGCTGGGCGTCAGCGTGCCGAAGAGCCCGCTGCGTTCGTCCAAGCTGATCGACGGCGTGGTCTGGGACGGTTCGAACCCGGCCAAGTACGCCGACGGTTTCAAGGTCAAGGCCTGAGTGAGCGAAGGAGATCGGGATGAGTACCACCCTGACGATGCGCGGTGAATTTGCCGGCGAACTGCCGGCCAAGCCCGAAACAGAGACGGTGCCGGTCAAACCGGCCAAGGAAAAGACGATGGAAACACACGCCAATCCTGCAACCCAGGCGGCCGCGGTCGCCCCTGCCAACCCGTTCGGCGAGATGCTGTCGAATGCCATGCGGGCGGTCTTGCCGCCGGTGCTCGGGGTCTTGCTGCTGGTCGGCATCTGGTACGTGGCAACGCTCAAGGGCGGTTCCATCCCCGGACCGGTCGTCGTCTGGCAGGCCGCGGCGGAACTTTTCGCCGATCCCTTCTACAACAACGGTCCGAACGACCAGGGCATCGGCTGGAATGTGCTTGCCTCGCTCGAACGCGTCGGTCTCGGCTTCGGCCTGGCGGCGCTGGTCGGCATCCCGCTGGGCTTCATGCTCGGCCGCTTCGCCTTCCTGTCGGCGATGATCAATCCGATCATCAGCCTGCTGCGTCCGGTGTCGCCGCTGGCCTGGCTGCCGATCGGTCTGCTGGTGTTCCAGAAGGCCGATCCGGCGGCGACCTGGACCATCTTCATCTGCTCGATCTGGCCGATGATCATGAATACCGCCCAGGGCGTGCAGCGCGTGCCGCAGGATTACCTGAACGTCGCCCGCGTGCTCGACCTGTCGGAATGGAAGGTGGTCACCAAGATCCTGTTCCCGGCCGTGCTGCCCTACATGCTCACCGGTATCCGGCTGTCGATCGGTACCGCCTGGCTGGTCATCGTTGCCGCAGAAATGCTCACCGGCGGCGTCGGCATCGGCTTCTGGGTGTGGGACGAGTGGAACAACCTCAAGGTCGAACACATCATCATCGCCATCTTCATCATCGGCATCGTCGGCCTGATCCTCGAACAGGCGCTGATCCTGCTGGCCAAGAAGCTGACCAAAGAATCGTCCTGAGCGGAGTCAAGATCATGGAAAAATTCGTACAAATCGAAAACGTCGGTCAGACCTTCGACACCAAGAAGGGCAAGTTCGTCGCCCTGCGCGACATCCACCTGACCCTCAAGCAAGGCGAGTTCGTCGCGCTGATCGGCCACTCCGGCTGCGGTAAATCGACCCTGCTCAACCTGATTGCCGGCCTGACCAAGCCGACCACCGGCGTGCTGCTCTGCGACGGGCGGGAAATCGCCGGTCCCGGCCCGGAACGGGCGGTGGTCTTCCAGAACCACAGCCTGCTGCCCTGGCTGACCTGCTTCGAGAACATCTACCTGGCCGTTGAACGCGTGTTCAGCCAGAAGGAGGGCAAGGCCAAGCTCAAGGCTCGCACCCAGGCGGCGATCGAACTGGTCGGGCTGGCCCATGCTGCGCACAAGTACCCGCATGAAATCTCGGGCGGCATGAAGCAGCGCGTCGGTATCGCCCGGGCGCTGTCGATGGAGCCGAAGGTGCTGCTCATGGACGAGCCTTTCGGCGCCCTCGATGCGCTGACCCGGGCCAAGCTGCAGGACGAGTTGATGAAGATCTGCGAGAAGACGCAGGCGACCGTGGTCATGGTCACGCACGATGTCGACGAGGCGGTACTGCTCTCCGACCGCATCGTGATGATGACCAACGGCCCGGCGGCGACCATCGGCGAGATTCTGGAAGTCAATCTGCCGCGCCCGCGTGCCCGTCTGGAACTGGCGCACGACCCGGCCTACATCGATTGCCGTGCTGCCGTGCTCGAGTTCCTCTACGAGAAGCAGGCACACGTCGAGAAGCAGGCCGCCTGATCAGCCTGGCTTCCCGATGGCGGCCCGCGGCGCAAGCCGGCGGGCCGTTTTCAATGGCGCGTCGGCAGGGGATGCGTTCGTTGCAGGTGCTCGTAGGTCTGCATCAGGTCGAGCACGCGCTGGTTCTGCCCGGCCTCGAGCGCGTGCTGCATGTTCTCGATGATCATCGCGTGCAACTGGCAGACCCCTTCCGGGCTGCACACCAGCACTTCGCTGAGTTCGGCGGCAATGGCCATCGGCAGGTGTTCGTGTTCGGCGATGGCTTCGATCTCACCACGGTCGAGATCGCAATAGTCGATCAAATCTTGCATGGACAGCATAGGGACTCCTCTGGTGTCGTTTTGGCATCAGTCGGTTTGTCTTTGTTCTGTCCGCCTTGTCGTTGTTATCGGTGGAGGATTACTTCATTTATAGCACGGCCGGCCGTAAAAACAAGGCTGGGCCTCAGAAGACGAGCGGCGCCTCGTTGCTGATGCCGGCTTCCTGCAGGCGGCTGACGGTGGGCTGCAGCTTGAGTTTGGTCCGCTGCCGCAGGGCTTCGGCGCGGCTTTCCAGCACCTCCAGGCCGACCTCGACCGGCTGGTTGCCCCGGCCAAAAACGATGGTGTTGCCGCTGGGGCTGGACGGGAAAACGTGACAGTGACCGAGAAAAGCTTCCGCGATGCGTTCGACGCTGCGTTTGAAGCCCTTCTCGCGTAGCAGGTTGACGCAGAACAGGCCGCTGTCGCTCAGCCGGGCCTGCGCCGACTGGTAGAAGGCCGGCGTGTCGAGCATGCCGGGGCGACCACCGGCGTCGAAGCCGTCGGACAGGATCAGGTCGAAGCTGCGTTTGCACTGCTGCAGGTAATCGGCGCCGCAGCCAATCTGCACGTCGAGGCGCAGCGGGTCGTCGGGCAGCTTGAAATACTGGCGGGCGACGAACTCGACCTGCGGATTGATCTCGACCACGGTGATCCGGCAATCGGGGTAGTGCCGGTACAGGAACTTGGCCAGCGAGCCCGCCCCGAGCCCGATCAGCAGCGCACTGCGCGGCCAGCGCCCGGGCGGGCGCAGCAACAGCCCGGCCATCATTTCCCGGGTGTAGCCGAGTTCCAGCGACCAGGGGCGGGCGATGCGCATCGCGCCCTGTATCCAGTCCGAGCCAAAATGCAGGTAGCGGACGCCGTCTTCCTCGCTGATGTCGATGGCGTGGCGGGGGGCTGAGCGCGGCATGCGGGATTCCGTGGGTGGTTGGCGTGGCGTCCCCGAGAGGAATCGAACCTCTAATTGAGTCTTAGGAGGACCCGGTTATATCCATTTAACTACGGGGACGCTGAGGCGGCGGGATTCTACCCGCTTCACTCCGGCGCAGGGAGTGCCGGGGCGAATTGTACCGGCTGCCGGAGCCATGTGATAGATTGGCCGCCAGAATATAAAAACTGAGGAGGCATATGATGTTTGGGAAATTTGCGTATCGGCCGATCGCGCAGCAGTTGATCGTGGCCATCCTGGCAGCACTGGTCGTTGTTTTCGCGCTGATGACGCTGATCGTCCAGAAGCGCGCCGACGGGGCGGCATTGAGCGTTGCCGAACACAATCTGACGCATGAGGCAAAATTGATGTCGGGCATGCTCGACGCCCTGTTCGACGCGGTTCGCGAACGCGGCACCCGGCAGTCCGATTTCTTCCAGCGTTTCCTTAACGGCAAGCTCGAGCCGGGCGAGGGCATGGTGCGTACCGGTGATGTCGACCTGCCGGTGATGCGCCTCGGGGGCGAGGTACTGAACGCCAATGATCGCGTACTGGTTGCCTTCCGCAACCTGACCGGCGACGATGCCGCCTTGCTGGTGCTGCATTCGGGCAAGGTCTACCGCCTGTCCACCTTGCTGCGCAACAAGGAAGGCAAGGCCATGCACGGCGTACCGTTGCCCGAGACCGATCCGGTTGCCCGTTCGCTGATGGCCGACAAGGATTACCAGGGGCTGGCAATCCGCGGCGGAAAATACTATTTCAGCACCGTCCGCCTGCTGCGTGATGGCAATGGCAAGGCCTGGGGCGCCTATTCGGTCCGTATCTCTCTGGAAGAAGAACTGAAGCGTATCCGGGCGCAATTCGGCAGCCTGGTGGCTGGCAAGACCGGCTATGTGTACATCGTTCGTCCGGCGGATACCAAGGGCGATGGGGAATTCGTGCTGCATCCGCGTTACCAGGAGAAGCTGATCTCCGAAACCGACCTGTCGACCAAGGTCAAGCAATCGGTCCTCGATCTGCTGGAGAAGAAGAACGGCACTTATCGTTATCCGATGCCGGATGAAAGCGGCGCCGAGCGCGAGAAGATCGTTGTCGCCTCAACCTCGGAGGCCTGGGGGTGGACGGTGGCGACCGGCAGCTGGCTGGAGGAGTACCTGGAGGAAAGCCATGCCCTGCGCAACCTGCTGATCATCGTCAGCCTGGTTGCCGCCGTGGTGCTGGCGCTGGTCGTGCTGGTGCTGGTCAATTCGCGCCTGCGCGGTCTGTCGCAGCTGGTGACTGAAGTTTCCCGCGTCAGTGCCGGCGATTTGCGGGCGACGGTGCAGGAGGACAATCCAGACAGTCGCAATGAGGTGCACGTCATTGCCCACGCCTTCAACCAGATGGCCGGCAGCATGCGCAAGCTGGTCAGTGGCGCGTCGCAGACCTCCGGGCAGGTCGGCGCAGCGGCCAACGAGTTGCAGGGCGCGGCGCAGCGTGCACTGGAAAGCGCCAGTCAGGCATCGCAGTCGGCGTCCGGCATTGCCGCGTCGGTCGAGGAGTTGTCGGTCAGTATTTCGCAGGTGGCCGACAATGCCCGCCAGGCCGCGCAGATTTCCGAAGCGGCCAAGGAAGTGACCGCCAATGGTCGTCAGGTGGTCCAGCGGACCATGCAGGAGCTTGAGCGGGTGGCCGACGATATTGGCGAATCGGCCCGCCTGATCGAGTCGCTGGGCGAGCGTTCGAAACAGATTTCCAGCGTGGTCGGCGTGATCCGCGAAATTGCCGAGCAGACCAACCTGCTGGCGCTCAACGCCGCCATCGAGGCGGCGCGGGCCGGCGAGCAGGGACGCGGCTTTGCCGTGGTGGCGGACGAAGTGCGCAAGCTGGCCGAACGTACCGCCCTGTCGACGCAGGAAATCTCGACCACGGTGTCGGCCATCCTGCAGGAAACCGACAATGCCGTCGGGCGCATGCAGTCGGTCAGCAGCAACATGAGCGGCAGTGTCGAACTGGCACGCGAAGCCGGCGAATCGCTGACTACCATCGACGAGCGGGCCGAGCAGACGGTCAGCGTGATCATGCATATCGCCGACGGAACCCGGGAACAGAGCGCAGCCAGCCAGGAAATCGCGCGCCTGGTCGAGCATATCGCCCAGGCCGCCGAAGGCACCAACGAGCGCGCGCTGGGCAACCGTCAGCGGGCGCAGGAACTGGAACGCCTGGCCGCCGAATTGCAGGCTCAACTTTCCCGTTTCACCACCTGAACGATTAGAATCGGGATCTCCCAATTTCCCAGTGCACGGCGCCTCGCGGGGCGCCGTTTTCATTGCCGACGATGCCCTACCTGAAACTTTCCGACGCCTGTCTCGCCTACGGCCACGTGCCGCTCCTGGATCATGCCGAGTTCCAGCTCGATCCGGGCGAGCGCGTCGCCCTGATCGGTCGCAACGGCACCGGCAAATCGTCGCTGCTGGCGGCGATGGCCGCCGGTTCCGGCAAGGGGCGGCTGGACGACGGCGAGGTCTGGGTGCAGCCGGGCATTCGCGTCGGTTACGTGCCGCAGGAACCGCCTTTCGATCCGGAACACTCGGTGTTCGAAGCCGTGATTTCCGGCATGGGCGAGACCTCGACCCTGCTCGCCGAGTATCACGAGGTATCGCACCGCCTCGGCGAAGGGCAGGGCGATCACGACGCCCTGCTGGCGCGCATGGATACGCTGCAGCACGAACTCGAGGCGCGCGGCGCCTGGGCCTACGAGGCGCAGGCGGAAAAGGTCATCGCCCGTTTCGGGCTCGATCCGGAAGCGCAGGTCGGCAGCCTGTCCGGCGGTCAGAAGAAGCGCCTGGCGCTGGCCCAGGCCCTGGCCGTTGCGCCGGAGGTGCTGCTCCTCGATGAGCCGACCAACCACCTCGACATCGCCGCCATCGAATGGCTGGAGACGCTGTTGATCGAATCGGGCGTGACCCTGCTCTTCATCACCCACGACCGTTCCTTCCTCGATCGGGTCAGCACCCGCATCGTCGAGCTCGACCGCGGCCAGCTGGCCAGTTTTCCCGGTAACTTCACGCAGTACCAGCAGCGCAAGGAAGCGATGCTGCACGAGGAGGCGCTGGCCAACGCGCGCGCCGACAAGCTGCTCAAGGAAGAGGAAGTGTGGATCCGCAAGGGCGTCGAGGCGCGGCGCACGCGTGCGGTGTTCCGCGTCCAGCGCCTTGACCGCCTGCGCGCCGAACGCCAGGCGCGGCGCGAGCGCATGGGCAAGGTTAACCTGCAGCTCGAAGTCGGCGACAAGAGCGGCAAGCTGGTCGCCGAACTCGATCATGTCGTCAAATCCTACGGACAGCGGCCCATCGTCGCCGATTTCTCGGCGCGCATCCAGCGCGGTGACAAGATCGGTCTGATCGGTCCCAATGGTGCCGGCAAGACGACGCTGTTACGGCTGATTCTCGGCGAACTGCAGCCGGACGCCGGCAGCGTGCGCCAGGGGACGAAGATGGAAATCGCCTACTTCGACCAGTTCCGCACCCAGCTCAATCCGGATTCGACGCTGGCCGATGTCATCTCGCCGGGCTCCGACTGGGTCGAGATCGGCGGCGCCCGCAAGCACGTGATCGGCTATCTGGAAGATTTCCTGTTCGCACCGGAACGCGCCCGTTCGCCGGTCAGCTCCCTCTCCGGCGGCGAACGCAACCGGCTGCTGCTGGCCCGGCTGTTCGCCAAGCCGGCCAACGTGCTGGTTCTCGACGAGCCGACCAACGACCTCGATATCGACACTCTGGAACTGCTCGAACAACTGCTCCAGGACTACGACGGCACGCTCTTCCTGGTCAGCCACGACCGGACCTTCCTCGACAACGTCGTCACCCAGACCATCGCCGCCGAAGGCAACGGGCGCTGGAAGGAATACGCCGGCGGCTACAGCGACTGGGCCAACTACCAGGCGAGCCAGCCCAAGGTCGTCGTCGACAAGCCGAAGAGCGAAGCCAAGCCGGCCGCGAAGCCCGCCGAAACGGCGAAGGCCAAAGCCGACAAGCTGAGCTGGAAGGAACAGCGCGAGCTGGAGGCGCTGCCGGAAAAGATCGCCGCGCTGGAAGCCGAACAGGCGAAGCTGACCGCATTGCTCGAAGACCCAGGCCTCTACCAGCGCGACGCGCTGGGCGCGCAGAAGGCGTCCGAGCGGCTGGCGGCGATCGACGACGAGTTGCTGGCGCTGCTCGAGCGCTGGGAAAATCTGGAAGCCCGTGTCGGGAACCCTAACTGAAACGGCGGATCGAAGACCGATGACCCTGACCAAACCCACTTGGCGCACCCCGCTGATCATCCTGATCGCCGGCTGCGTGATCCTCACCCTGTCGATGGGCGTGCGCCACACCGCCGGCCTGTTCCTGCAACCGATGACGCTGGACCACGGCTGGAGCCGGGAGACCTTCTCCTTTGCCATTGCCCTGCAGAACCTGATCTGGGGCCTGGCTTCGCCGTTTGCCGGGGCGCTGGCCGACCGCCACGGCGCCGGGCGCACCGTGGTCGGTGCCGCCGTGCTTTATGTGCTCGGCCTGGTGCTGATGTCGCAGGCCGCCTCGCCGCTGACCTTCGACCTGACGGCCGGCGTGCTGATCGGTCTTGGGCTGTCGGGGACGACTTTCGCAGTGATCATGGGCGTCATCGGCCGGCACACGACGCCCGAGAAACGCAGCCTGGCGCTTGGCATCGCCAGCGCCGGCGGCTCCTTCGGCCAGTTTGCCGTGCTCCCTATCGGTCAGGCGCTGATCACTGCCTACGGCTGGCAGAGCGCGCTGGTCCTGCTCGCTTGCGGGGTCGGCCTGATCGCCCCGCTGGCCTACGCCATGGCCGACGGCCACAAGCCGGCCGCCGGCGGTGGCCAGTCGATTGCCCAGGCGCTGCGCGAGGCCGGTGGCCAGAAGAGCTTCCACTACCTCTTCTGGGGCTATTTCGTTTGTGGCTTCCAGACGGCCTTCATCATGCTGCACCTGCCGTCTTTCCTGGTCGATGGCGGCCTGACCGCCAATGTCGGCATGACCGCGGTGGCGCTGATCGGCCTGTTCAACATCTTCGGTTCCTTCCTGTTCGGCTGGGCCGGCGGCTGCGGCAGCAAGAAGAACCTGCTGGTGCTGATCTATGCGGCGCGGGCGGTGGCCATCCTGATCTTCATGATGCTGCCGCTGACCACGGTCAGTGCCTGGGTGTTCGCGGCGGTGATGGGCATCCTCTGGCTGGGCACGGTGCCGCTGACCAACGGCCTGGTGGCGCAGATATTCGGCCTGCGCTACATGTCGATGCTGACCGGCATCGTCTTCCTCGGCCACCAGCTCGGCAGCTTCCTCGGCGCCTGGCTGGGCGGGCGCATCTTCGACCAGACCGGTTCCTACGAACTGGCGTGGATCATCGCCATCGTGCTGTCGGTGCTGGCGGCGCTGTGCTCCTGGCCGATCAATGAGAAGCCGCTGCTGCGGCCGGCGACCGCATGAAACCGCAATGGCGCTGGTTCCTGGCCGGGGTCGGGCTGGCCCTGGCCGGCGTGTTGCTGGCCCTCATCTTCATGGCCTACCAGATGCCGGAACTGCTGCTCGACTGGACCAATCTGAACTATTGCGGTTGATCGTCGTCCGGGACGCCAAGGTGCCTGCGGACTGCATCCGGGGTCAGGTGCAGTAGTTCGCCGATGTCGCGGTAGTCGTCCGGCAGGGCCGGGTCGTCCCAGCCATGCGCCGAATGGCGGGCCAGGCGGACGGCCAGCGAAACGTTGCGTACGCGGACCTGATCCTGATGCTGGTCGTCGATCAGCAGGGACAGCAGGTCGGGCAGGTGCCAGACCTTGCACAGCGCGACCTGGATGTCCTGATAGGTCAGCCCCAGCACCTGATACTGGGCTTCGGCGCTGCGCATCGTCGGCTGTGCCTGTTGCCGGGCCTGGATGTCCAGCGCCAGGCTGGGGGCGAAACACCACACCAGGATTTCCGCCAGATCGTGCAGTAGCGCGGCGATGCGGATTTCCTCGAGATTCATGTCCTGGCGCCGGATCGCCCAGTCCTGTGCATAGTCGGCAGCGCGCTGGGCGCGCCGGATGACGTGAAGGACGCCGAGCAGCGCGTGCGGGTCGTGCGCCTTGAGCGCGTCTTCGATGCTCGGCAGGTTGTCGAAACGGCGGAAGAAGGGCAGCAGTCCGGACATCATCACGGCGCCGGCAATGGTCGTGATGTCGTGCTGCAGCGAGCGGCCGCGGAACGGCTGGATATAGGCCAGCACGCGCACGGTCATGATCGGGTCGCGCAGGATCAGGTGAGCCAGTTCGCGGGCATCGAGATCGTCGAGGTCTTCGCGCATTTCGCCCAGCCGTCTTTTGGTCGCGCGCAGCACGGGCAGGCTGTTGTTGCTGAACAGCAGAACCCAGGCGTCCCGGTCGGGTAAAGGGTGGTCGATCATGCGCTCGATGTCCGCGAAAGACTGTATGGCCCGGAGTGTAAGTGGCGGCATCGCGGCGGGCAAGCGATACCCCATGCAATAATGCAGCCCTTGATCAATTCCGGATGTCCGCCATGCGTTACCAGATCGTTCCCGTTACGCCCTTCGAACAGAATTGCACCATTTTCTGGTGCGAAAACACCCGGCAGGCGGTGGTGATCGACCCCGGCGGCGATATCGAACGCATCCTGCGGGCGCTGGAAGCCGAGCAACTGACGCTGGCGAAAATCCTCGTGACCCACGGCCATATCGATCATGCCGGTGCAGTTGCCGCGCTGGCCGAACGCTGTGGCGTGACGATCGAAGGACCGCACGCGGAAGACGCGTTCTGGATCGAGGGCATGGCCCAGCAGAGCCGGATGTTCGGTTTTCCGGAGGCGGCTGCTTTTACGCCGGATCGCTGGCTCAACGATGGCGACAAGGTCAGCTTCGGCGACATCGAACTCGACGTGCTGCACTGCCCTGGACATACGCCGGGCCACGTCGTCTTCTTCCACGCGCCGAGCAAGCTGGCCCAGGTTGGCGACGTGCTGTTCCAGGGCTCGATCGGTCGTACCGATTTCCCGCGCGGCGACCACGACACGTTGATCACCTCGATCAAGAACAAGCTGTTCGCGCTGGGCGACGATGTCGATTTCATCCCCGGCCACGGGCCGATGTCGACGCTCGGCGAGGAGCGTCGCTACAACCCCTTCCTCAGCGGCCGTTTCGGCTGATCAGGCGGCCGTGTGAATGCGGCCGGCCCAACTCAATGCCTGCATCTGGGCGTCGACGAAACGGGCCGGGTCTATTCCCAGTTCCGCGAGCAGTCTGCTTGCCTCCGGCAGGTTGCGGCGGTCGGCGGCCTCCAGTGCCAGCAGCAGTTTGCCGGCGGTGCCGCCGTGGTGCGCCAGCGCCTCGTTGACCGTGCCCGCCAGCGGCAGTTGCTGCAGGATTTCCGCCATCGGCATGTTGAGCAGCACGTCCAGCAGCGAAAAGCTGCCGATCATGAAAGCGCCGTCGGCCAGATTGGGCAGGTCGGGCGCAGGGCTCAGTTCCACTGACAGCAATTCCATCAGCCGGCCACGAATCGCTGCCTTGTAGAGCAGGGGGTTGGGGTGATGGTCGTTTTCCGGGTCGGCGTAGATCAGCAGTTGCAGCCAGCGTTCCAGTTGTCGGCGGCCGAGCAGGTTGATGGCCTGGGCAAAGCTGGTGATCGGCGTGCGCGGGGCGATGGCGGCCGAATTGACCAGGCGCAGCAGGCTGTAAGAAAGCTTGGTTTCCTGGCGGAAAATCTGATCGAGCTCTGCCGTGTCGGCGTCCTGAGCGATCAGGGCGAGCAGCTGCAGCATCTTCTGGCGCGTCGTGTCGGCTTTTTTGCCCGGTGCGGCGCGAGTCATCAGGTATTCGCCGGTGCACAGGGTGCAGGCGTGGCCATGTGCCCAGTCGCGGTCACTGTGATTCTGCACGCCGGTGGCGACGATCGTCGTTCTTGCCGAGAGGCCCTGCAAGGTAAAGGGCGGCAGGGTCCTGGCCTGGCTGGTGGTGATCAGCAGATGTTCCCAGGCGCCGCTGGCCGGAAGTTTGCCGTTGGCGGCCAGTGCCAGTGCCAGCTTGCGCTTCGACTGGCGCAGGGTGCTTTCCAGTGGGTCGGGCTGGGCCGAAGGGCAGGTGTGAAACGTGGCGATCAGGCGTGCCGGGCTGCCGCCGTCCAGCGGCGCCGCCGGCAGGAACCAGGGGTGCCGGTGGTCGAAAGCATCGAGCAGCGGGTGCCGGACGATGTATTCTGTGGCCTGAGGACTTTCAGAACCGTTGGCGGACAGTTCGACGAGGTAGCCACCGCAGGCATCGACCGGGTCGAGTAGGGGGTGGATGAAGGTGTGGACCTGGGATGTCATGTTCTGCCGTTGCAGGAGTTTTGCGGGATGGTAGCAAATTCGCCGGCGTATTGGGGGGAGGCTTCGCGCGCACTGGCGGCGGACGATGCCGTGATGGCCGGGCTGGTCGCCCGCCACGGCGAGGCGTCGCTGGTTTCCCGGGGCGACCCCTTTGCCACGCTGGCCCGTTCCATCGTCGGTCAGCAGATTTCAGTGAAGGCCGCCGACAGTGTCTGGGCGCGCTTTGTCGAGCGTTTGGGGCCAGTTGCTCCGGAACAGGTGCTGCGCTTGGGCGCCACGGGGCTGGTGGGTTGCGGCCTGTCGCAGCGCAAGATCGAGTACCTGTGCGATCTGGCGGCGCACTTCGCCGATGGCCGGCTCGATCCGGTCGGCTGGGCGGACCGGGACGATGCCGAATTGATCGCCGAATTGTGCCGGGTGCGCGGGATAGGGCGATGGACGGCGGAAATGTTCCTGATTTTCAACCTGATGCGCCCCGATGTCTTTCCACTTGACGACATCGGCCTGCAACGGGCGGTCGGCGCACACTACCTGAGCGGCGAAAAGCCCTCGCGACAGGTGTTGGCGGATTTTGGCGAACGCTGGCGGCCGTGGCGTTCGGTGGCGACCTGGTATCTCTGGCGCAGCCTCGATCCGGTGCCAGTTGAGTACTGATCGATTGACCGTCTGCCCTTTGGGGTAAAATGCGCGCCAACTTCAGAACCGAGCAGTCCATGAAAACTAGTTTTCTCGATTTCGAGCAATCCATCGCTGACCTCGAAGCCAAGATCGAACAGCTCCGCTTCGTCCAGGACGACAGTGCCGTCGATATCTCCGAGGAGATCGGGCGGCTGGAGAAAAAGAGCGCCCAACTGACCAAGGACATCTACGCCAAGCTCACGCCCTGGCAGATTTCCCAGGTGGCCCGCCATCCGCAGCGGCCGTATACGCTCGACTACATTCAGCACATCTTCACCGATTTCGAGGAGTTGCACGGCGATCGCGCCTTTGCCGACGACCATGCGATCGTCGGCGGCCTGGCCCGTTTCAACGGTCAGGCGGTGGTCGTCATCGGCCACCAGAAAGGTCGCGACACCAAGGAAAAGATTTACCGCAACTTCGGCATGCCGCGTCCGGAAGGCTATCGCAAGGCCCTGCGCCTGATGAAGCTGGCCGAGAAATTCGGCCTGCCGGTGATGACCTTTGTCGACACGCCCGGCGCCTATCCCGGCATCGGCGCCGAGGAGCGCGGCCAGTCCGAAGCCATCGGCCGCAATCTTTACGTGATGGCCGAACTGAAGGTGCCGGTGATCGTCACCATCATCGGTGAAGGCGGTTCCGGCGGTGCGCTGGCCATCGCTGTCGGCGATACCGTGCAGATGCTGCAATATTCGACCTATTCGGTGATCTCGCCGGAAGGCTGTGCCTCGATCCTGTGGAAGAGTGCCGACCGCGCGCCGGATGCCGCCGAGACCATGGGGATCACGGCCCAGCGCCTGAAAACCCTGGGGCTGATCGACCGCATCGTCAACGAACCGGCCGGCGGCGCCCATCGCGACCATGTCGCCATGGCGGCCAATCTCAAGAAGGCACTGCAGGAATCCCTCAAGCAGTTGTCGGCCCTGCCGGTCGACGAGTTGCTGGCCCAGCGCTACGAGCGTTTGATGAGCTATGGGCGGTTCAAGGAACAAGCCGTTTCCTGACCTGGCTGCCCGGGTCGGCGCCTTTGTCGCCGACCGCTGCGTCGGCGATGCGCCGATCTGCGTCGGCTTGTCCGGCGGCTGCGATTCGGTGCTGCTGCTCGCGCTACTCGGTCGTCTGGGCTGGCCGGCGGGCCTCTCCGCGATCCATGTGCACCACGGACTGTCGCCGCATGCCGACGCGTGGGCGCAATTCTGTCATGACTATTGCCGACAACTGGGCATCCCGTTGGCGGTTGTCCGGGTTTCCGTCGACCACAGCAGCGGTTGCGGTGTCGAAGCGGCCGCTCGGGATGCCCGTTATGCGGCATTTGCCGCGCATCTGCCGGCCGCTTGCAACCTGTTGCTGGCCCAGCATCGAGGCGATCAGGCCGAAACGGTGTTATTCAATCTGCTGCGCGGCAGCGGCGTTGCCGGCGCAGCCGGCATGCGCGACCAACGGGCCTGGCAGGGGCGGCGCATCCTGCGCCCCTTGCTTGGTGTACCGCGGGCCGAGATCGAAGCCTGTGCCCGCGAGCTCGCTCTGGACTGGGTCGAGGACGAAAGCAATGCCGATACCGGGTTTTCGCGCAATTTCCTGCGCCATCGGGTGCTGCCCGAGATCGCCCGCCGTTTTCCCGGTGCCGAGGCCGCGCTGGCGCGGGCCGCCGAGAATTTCCGCGAGGCGGCGGACCTGCTCGATGAACTGGCGGCGGCCGACTGGCAGGCGGTGGCAGTCGGCGATCAGGCCGATCTGGCGGGCTTGCGTACCCTGTCGATGGCGCGCCTGAAGAACCTGCTGCGCTGGCGCCTGCAGATGCTGGGCTGGCAAGTGCCGGTGGCCGACCGGCTGACCGAGTTTGCCCGCCAGCTGCTCAGTGCCGCGCCCGACCGGCATCCGGAACTGTCCCTGCCGGCGGGGCGGATGCGCTTGTCGCGCGGGCGGCTGGCCTGGTTGCCGAAGGAATAACAATTGGTTACCGAGCGCCTTTCCCCTGTCGGAAGGCTTCAGTTACAATCACCGGATTAATTTCACGCATACAGGCCATGATTACCGGATCCCTTGTCGCCATCGTTACGCCCATGCACGAGGATGGCAGCCTCGATTTGAATTCCCTGCGCAATCTGGTCGACTTCCACGTCAAGGAAGGCACCGATGCCATCGTTGTTGTCGGTACGACCGGCGAGTCGCCGACGGTCAATGTCGAGGAACACTGCGAATTGATCAAGCTCACCGTCGACCACGCGGCCGGCAGGATTCCGGTGATCGCCGGGACCGGCGCCAACTCGACGGCGGAAGCCATCGAGCTGACCCGTTTTGCCAAGGAAGCCGGTGCCGACATGGCGCTGTCGGTCGTGCCCTACTACAACAAGCCGACCCAGGAAGGCCTGTACCGCCACTTCAAGGCCATTGCCGAAGCCGTCGAACTGCCGGTGCTGCTGTACAACGTGCCGGGGCGCACCGTTGCCGACATGAGCAACGACACCATCCTGCGTCTCGCCGAAGTGCCCGGCATCGTCGGCGTCAAGGACGCCACCGGCAACATGGACCGTGCCTACGACCTGATCCAGCGCGCGCCCAAGGGCTTCGCGCTGTACAGCGGCGATGATCCGACCTGCGTGCTGTCGATCATGATGGGTTTCCACGGCAATATCTCGGTGACGGCCAACGTCGCTCCCCGCCTGATGCATGAAATGTGCGTCGCTGCGGCGGCCGGCGATGTCGCCAAGGCCAAGGACATTCATTTCCGTCTGCTCGGTCTGCACCGCGATCTGTTCTGCGAGGCCAACCCGATTCCGGTCAAGTGGGCGGTCAGCCGCATGGGCCTGATGCCGGCAGGTATCCGTCTGCCGCTGACCCCGCTGTCCGAAGCCAATCAGGCTCGCGTACTGGCCGCGATGCGCCAGGCTGGCATCAATGCCTGACGGAGTATGAAAAAGATGAATCGTCGGATTTCCGGTTTTACCCTGAGCATCATCGCCGTTGCTGTCGCCGGTTGCAGCATGCTGCCCGATTCGCGCAAGATCGATTACAAGTCCGCCGGCAAGGTGCCGACGCTGGAGGTGCCGCCGGACCTGTCGCAGATCAGTCGCGACGATCGCTATCTCGTGCCCGACGATGCCGGTCGCGGCTCGGCAACCTTCTCCGCTTATGCAGCCGAGCGTCAGCCTGGCGCCCAGGCAGGGCAGACCTTCGTCCTGCCCGATGTGGAAAAGGTCAGGGTCGAGCGTTCCGGCAGCCAGCGCTGGCTGGTCGCCGCCGTGCCCGCCGATGTCTTGTGGGACACGATCAAGGATTTCTGGCAGGAAACCGGCTTCATCGTCAATATCGAGCGTCCGGAAGCCGGCGTGATGGAAACCGACTGGGCGGAGAACCGGGCCAAGATTCCGTCGGACATCATCCGCAATACGCTTGGTCGCCTGATCGATTCCCTGTATTCCACGGGCGAGCGGGACAAGTTCCGTACCCGTCTGGAGCCGGGCAGCACGCCGGGAACCACCGAAATCTACATCAGCCACCGGGCGATGGAGGAGGTTTATACCTCGTCGGCCAAGGATGAGACCCGCTGGCAGCCGCGTGCGCCCGATCCCGAGCTTGAGGCGGAGATGCTGCGTCGTCTGATGGTCCGTCTGGGGGCCGAGGAAAAGCGTGCGGAAGTCGCGCTGGCAACGCCGAAGGCCGAGCCCAGGGCGCGTCTGGCCAGCGCCGAGGACGGTAGCGGCAAGCTGGAAGTCTTCGACCGCTTCGACCGTGCTTGGCGTCGCGTCGGTCTGGCGCTGGACCGGGTCGGTTTCACGGTCGAGGACCGCGATCGCGCCGGCGGCCTGTATTTCGTCCGCTATGTCGATCCCGAGATCGACAACGCCAGCAAGAAACCCGAAGGCGCGCTGTCGAAGCTGGCGTTCTGGCGCGGCTCGGAGAAGTCCGCGATGTCCCGCGAGCAGTATCGCATCCACGTCAGCAACAGCGGCGGCAGCAGTTCCACGGTGCAGGTGTTGACCAGCGAGGGCGGTGTCGATCGCTCCGAGACCGCGCGCCGGATTCTCGGCCTGCTGCAGCAGCAACTGCAGTAATTTCCTGCAGGGCACCGGTGGCTTCGGCCATCGGTGTTTTTGCAACGGAAATGAAAAACGGGGCCGAAGCCCCGTTTTTCATTGGTGCTGGAAAAGAATTACTTCTTTTCTTCAGCGGCCGGGGCAGCAGCCGGAGCGGCAGCAGCGTCAGCCGGGGCAGCAGCCGGAGCGGCAGCAGCGTCAGCCGGAGCAGCAGCCGGAGCGGCGGCAGCGTCAGCCGGAGCAGCAGCCGGAGCGGCCGGAGCAGCTTGTTCCTGGACCGGAGCCGGAGCGGCAACAACCGGCTCTTCCTTCTTACCGCAAGCGGTCAGGCCGAGGGCGATCAGGGCAGCAACGAGGAGGGACTTGTTCATGAGATTTCCTTATCGACAAGAAACAAAAATTCGAGATATATATCAGGTCGGCTTCAACCGATCCGCACAAAATTATAGCGCAAAAAAATTGCTGCGACGCAGCGCAATACGCGATTGTCACGTTGGAAGCGTTATTTACACAAAATTTCACGATTGCTGCAGTGCGCTGGCCGGTGCTTGAGCATGGCGCCGGCAATATGCGGTTGATAGAATCCGCCATTTAACGGGAGTGGGCATGCCTGTCGGCAAAGTCGAATCGCTGGATCACGAAGCGCGCGGCATCGTTCGCGAGGACGGCAAGGCCATTTTTGTCGATGGTGCGTTGCCGGGAGAAACGGTCGAATACGCCAGCTTCCGGCGCAAGCCAAAATATGAACTGGCCCATCTGGTAAGGGTGCAGAAGGCATCGGTCGCCCGGGTCGAACCGGCGTGTCCGCATTTTGGCATCTGCGGCGGTTGCGCCATGCAGCACATGGAGCCGTCGGCACAGATTGCCGCCAAGCAGCGCGTGCTTGAGGACAGTCTGTGGCACATCGGTCGCGTCCGTGCCGAAACCATCCTGCCGCCCATCCACGGTGCGCCCTGGGGCTATCGTCATCGGGCGCGCCTGGGCGTGCGCAAGGTCGAATCGCGCGGCGGCATGCTGATCGGCTTCCATGAGTGGCGCAGCAGCTATATTGCGGACATCCGCAGCTGCCTGGTGCTGCCTCCCCACGTTTCCGACTTGCTGATGCCCCTGCGTGAGCTGATCGGCGGCCTCAGTGTCGCCGACCGCCTGCCGCAGATCGAGGTTGCCGTCGGCGAGCACTGCACGGCCCTGGTCTTCCGTATCCTGCAGCCGCTGACTGCGGGTGACGAGAAATCGGTTCGGGCCTTTGCCGATCATCACGGCGTGGTGATCTACCTCCAGCCGGCCGGTCCGGACAGTGCCCGGCGCTTCCATCCGCTGCCCGGGCCGCGCCTGTCCTACACGCTGCCCGAGTTCGATCTCGAACTGGATTTCCGGCCGACCGATTTCACCCAGGTCAACCATGCGGTGAATCGTGTCATGGTCCGCCGCGCTTTACGCTTGCTCGATCCGCAGCCGGGCGAGCGGATTGCCGACATGTTCTGCGGCCTGGGCAATTTCACGTTGCCGATTGCGCGCAGCGGTGCCTTGGTCGTCGGTGTCGAAGGCAGTCCGGCACTGGTTGCGCGCGGTCGCGAGGCGGCGGTGGCGAACGGTCTCGGTGAGCGGGTCGAGTTCGGCGTCGCCAACCTGTTCGATTGCACCGAGCAATCGCTGGCCAAACTCGGTCGCTTCGACAAGATGCTGATCGACCCGCCGCGCGAAGGCGCCGTCGAGCTGTGCAAGGCGCTCGGCGACGATGCGCCGCGCCGTCTGGTTTACGTTTCCTGCAACCCGGCCACACTGGCTCGCGACGCCGGTGTGCTGGCCTCGATCAAAGGCTACCGCCTGGCTGTCGCCGGTATCGTCAACATGTTCCCGCATACCGCCCACGTCGAATCGATCGCACTTTTCGAGCGGGCATGAAAAAGGGCGGCCGTGGCCGCCCTTTCCATGATCGTCGAAGCGCTTTTATTCGCGTTCGCCGGTCAGCGCCATGATCAGTTGCAGCAGGCCGACGAAGACGTTGTAAACGTTCAGGTAAACCGCCAGGGTGGCGCTGACGTAATTGGTCTCTCCGCCCTGCACGATACGGCTGATGTCGTACAGGATGTAGGCCGAGAAGATACCGACGACAGCCGCCGAAATGGCCAGCGACAAAGCCGGGATCTGGAAGAAGATGTTGGCGACGATGGCCAGCAGGACCAGGATCACGCCGGCGAACAGGAACTTGCCCATGCCGGTGAAATCGCGCTTGCTGGTGGCGGCGATCGAGGACAGGGTGAAGAAGATGGCACCGGTGCCGCCAGCGGCCAGCGCGATCATCGATCCGCCATTCGAGAAGCCCAGGGCGAACTGCAGGATACGCGACAGCATCAGGCCCATGAAGAAGGTGAAGCCGAGCAGCAGTGCGACGCCGAGACCGGAATCCTTGTTCTTCTCGATGCCCCACATGAAGCCGAAAGCAATGGCCATGAACAGCACGAAGGAAATCAGCGGGCTGCCGGCGAAGAAGGAAAAGCCCATCTGGATGCCGACCAGGGCGCCGAGGACGGTCGGTACCATCGACAGGCCGAGCAGCATGTAGGTATTGCGCAGGACACGGTTCTGCGGTGCGGCGAAACTGCCACTACCTTGGCGGGCGATTTCAAAATTGGTGGTCATGGTTCGAAGCCTCACATCAGTCTGGTTTCAACGAAGGCTAAGACTAGCGGAGAGGCGCGCAAGTTTCAAACCCTGATTGCCGGTGAGGCGCCGCGAAGGCCTGTGATATCATGCGCGCCTTCTGCGGGTCTGTGGCAGAGCGGTTGAATGCACCGGTCTTGAAAACCGGCGTGGGGAAACCCATCGTGAGTTCGAATCTCACCGGACCCGCCATAACTTGTTGAAATTCAACGGGTTGTTTATTGTGCCGTTAAGCATAAAGTGTCCGCCTGGACAATTTATGCTTTATTTCCCGATAGGACACATTTTGCTTTATCGGAAATTTGTGCTTGGGAATGTGAATTCTCGTCCTGATTTTTTTGTGAGAAGCTAAGATTTTTCCGAAGCTTTTCCGGCGATAGGCGCAAAAAAACCGGCACCAAGGCCGGTTGCAATTTTGACGGTTTCCTTTGACTAACTCTCCGCAGATTGCGGTTGGTTTTTCAGCAGAATGTGGCTCTGAACATCCTTAAGCGTTTGTAGCAGGTTGCTCAGCGGTGACAAGATTTCTGCTGGGACTCGTGCAACTATTTCCCGCCTAGTTACGCTTTTCCCCTCTGCAAGAATATCCACGCAAGCTTGCTCAAGGTAGGGCCAAGCCACGATGACTCGCTCTTCTTGGCGCCTGCGCAAATATGTTTTCCACCGTTCGCCAAGTTGGCGAGTCGTGCGGTTGGCCCTGAGGTACAGCTGTCTTGCTTCGATATCCAGTCTGCGCCCCGCTTCGAGTACGCTGATGGGCGTTGGGAGCGATAAAAACTCCTGCAGTTTCTCTTCTATTTCCACCCAATCTAGCTCCCGCTGGGTTGCTCGGAGTCGTGGACTTGGCGCCGGAAGAGCTAAGGATAACTGCCTTTTGGGCTCTGGGCGTTCCCAATCAGCCAGATTTCCCGTGAGTAATTGAGTCAGGCTTGCACCCGTTTGGGCGGCTATTTTTAAGCTTGCCTCCAGGGTTGGGGTGCCATTGCATCTAAGCCAATGATGGACGGTGCTTTTACCAACGCCAATGCGCCGAGCAAATGGCGCGTATTCTCCGTAGTCCATTTCGGTGATGAGATGCGTGATGCCTTCAATGAGTGCGTCTCGCTTCGGAGGTCTGTTCAAGTTTTGCTGGGCGGCAATGAGGTTGCCAATCTGTCTTGCCTTCCAGCGAGCAAACGGCTCGACCGATTTTTCGGGGGACGACGTCGTCGATTTTCCGAGGAATTCACCACAGTAGGTGCACCATCCCGGCACCACATATGCGGCGGCGTGGCGGATGTTTTCCTTCTTACAGTTTGGACAATGCTTGCTCAGCGGGTGTCCATGATGCGAGCAGACCGTTACCTCAGCGGATTCCCAGGCAAGGCGGAAATATGGAACCTCGTTCTTGGCTAAATCCTCGGCAAAGCAGGCGGGGCAAAACTGTCCTGTGCTGACAATCGATAGCCCATTCTGGGAAATGACATCCTGCCAGGGAAGAAAGGTCAGTTTTTCTAGCCCCTGTACCGACGTCAGGGCGGACAAAGCGGCTGACCAGGTTGTCGCTGATTCGCGTATGCCGGCAAATTGACGCTGGTGCCAATCAAAGTTTCTAGCGACATCATGCTGCAGGCGTTGAGCAATGCTGCGAGAAAGCGTTACCGTAGAAACCGAATGGGAAACGGCTAGACGACAGAAATAGCTCAGCAGACTTTCAATCTCACCACCGTGCCCCAAAGGTTGAAGTGCGTGAAGTTCGGAACGGGGGTTCTGGAGGAGAGCACTCATGCGGCCTCCTTGGCTTTGTACGAAGCCGACTTGGGTAATCTGGGTAAGTTTCTAGTCAGGCCGGGGTTGATGGCCTCTTCGCCAGCCAGGATTTCTTCCAGAATTCGGGTGCGTTGGGCCTCCGTAAGCAGGGCGCGTTCTAGTGCGCCGATACTCCATTTTTTATCTGTTTCGGCCAGCTTGGCCGCCCGTGTTAGCACGCTGCTTAGCGTACCGATGCATCCGAGAGTGTTTTCATGCAAGGCTTTCGCATATTGCAGCAGCTCATCTCCCCACAGCTGGGGTAGCAACGATTGAAATTTTTGTAGGCAGCTCGTGAACGCGAGCACATCCTCTGGGCGGTCTTGGCGATAACGCTCACAGTGCACAACGTGTATGCGGCGGGCCAGTTGCCCTGAGAGGGAAACGAGCTGGTATAGGTCATAGGAACCGACCATGACCATCTGGGATGAGCCTTTGTTGGCGAGGGATTTCAGGGTGTCTAGCTGGATTTCAAGACGACTCCTCCGTGTCTGGCGGATGATGTGTGCAGCCTCATCGATAACGACAAACCGGGTGTCACGTTCAGTTAGACAGCGCTCTACTGATGTTCGTAGTCCTGCTAGCCCATTCAGACTCATGCCGCGTGGTCGTACCATGCGCCCGGTAGTCGGGTCGATTCCATAAGCAACTTTTGGGGCGCTCAGGTCTTCACCAAGTTCTGCGAGAGCCTGGGTATAGAACATGCGCCAAGAGAAGTCATCTTCGCCGGATGATGGAGCCTCAACATAGATGGCGGGAATGATTCCAGCATTGGCATTCATCTCTGGGGCAGCACCTTTAAGCGCTTCTTCCACCATGTAGCGAGCCAGTGTGCTTTTGCCCACCCCTGTTGGCCCAATCACAAGGAGGATACTGTCCTGGCTCCCTGGATATATCAGTGTGTCCAACTCATCAATCACTTGCTTGATACGTGTATGTTTGATGCGCAACGCGAGCAGTGATTCGGCGGAGGCGGAAACCGGCATCAAGTTCGGCATGTCTTTTTGGTAAGTCATGAGGTCACCTTAAAAAGTGTCAAAGTCAGGAAGAGGGCCCAGTGCTGTCGCCTCAGGCAGCTGAGCGGACGGGGGAATGGAAGGAGATGACCTGTGTTCCGCCTCATTTTGGGCGGTACTTGATGTGTCCTTGGTGAGGCTGAATTTTTTCAGTGGGGCAACGGGGTTGATGCTGCCTACTTGCAACGTGTTGTAGAGCGATTTGTTCTCTTGCTGGCGCTCCAGTGCGGCGGCCAGGGCACCCTCAGGCGTGAAGACTTGCATGAATTCCCGCAGACGCTGGCTGGCTTGCTCATCGTTCGCATCGGAGCCACTGCGGCGGGTGTATTCCTCGGTCAAGGCACGCCGCTCGAGTTCGGTCAGTTGCCCCAGACCGACCAGGTTACGGCAGGTCGCATGGAGCCAACGGTCCTTGAACCGGACGTACACGGATGAAGCATCCCATGGGTCATAGCGGACGAGCGGACTCTGGCCAGCGAGGCGAGGGTCGCGGAATTCTGGGTGCCAGTACAATTGGTTATTCACCTTGACGCCGCGTTGGCGGTTGACGAGGCGAACACCGCCGCGGTCGGCGGGCGGGCAGGTCGCAATCAGGAAATCCTGGTTGAAGAGAATTTGCCGCTGCGGGCGGGAGCCGCTTTCTTTCAAGCCACGCTTAAATGCTTCTCTGGGGCTGCAATCCAGGGCCGGATGGCGCTCGTTGTCGTAATACTCAGTTGCCCAATATTCAAGGCCAAAGTACATCGCTTCCAGTGTCCATTCCGCGAAATTCACCGGCAGATGCTTGCCGGTCACCATACGTACGTTCTTGGTGGCTTTCGTGTTGCCGGGCAAGTTATGAACATATTCGCTGTGCGCGCGCCCGAACATCCGTTCGAGAACCGCACCGTGACGCGGCTGCCCGGCTGGCCGAAAACGCAGATGTACCCCCATCACCTGGAGGAAGGACTCAAACGCTGACGACATGAAATCACGGCCGTTATCGACCACGATGAACTCAGGCAAACGTCCGAAGCGGCGAACCATGTCGCGTATCACCATCATCACGGAGTGATAGGACGGTGGGTCGAAAGTCAGATATATCGCGACGACGCGGCGCGACCAGGTGTCGACGGCCAGAGAGAGCCATGGGCGACCCAAGGGTTTGCCCGTGCGACTCGAGACTAACTCGATGTCGAGCTGGGTATGGTCGATATGTACATACTGAAACGGTCGGCTACCATGCACCGGGGTGTCAGCGTACAGCACATCGACAAACTCGCTCATCTGATAAGCCATTCGTTTGCCGTGACGAACGCGTAGGTCATGGGCGGTTTCGTCGGCCTTGATGCGGGCGATGAGGGTCGGGTAGGACGGCGTCTTGATGCCAGCTTCGTCACAGGCCGTCTTCAGAATTCGGTAGCAAGCCTTGTAGTTAATGGCTTTATTGTTGCGCCAGTGAGTCTCGATAACGTCTTTTAGAATCTCATCCTGGGCGTCTGTCAGTCGAGCTGTGCGATTACCTCGGGCATCGGTATGCGGTACCAGAGCCAGTACCTCATGGCCGCCATTGGCCAGCGCGGCATTTTGGCGGGCTCGCCAGCGTCGTTGAGTACGGTCGCAGACATTCGCCTGGCGGCTATCCGACTGCAATATTGCCTGGTGCTGCAACGCAATCTTCAACTGAGCCTGCGTATAACGGGCCAGGTCCAGCGTGCTATTTCCAGCCTCGATGACTGGTGAAATGCGCCCATTTCGAAGGGCATCTGTTAGCCATTCACGGGATAGTGTTACGGGTGAGCCAGCGCGTCGGGTGCAGATGACTTCCGATTCGCCGACGAGAGACATCGTCAATTCCTGGGATTCGTACTCTAAGCGAGTGCCCTCCGAAATATCGAGGACGAAATGCTCCTGGCCAGGAACTGAACCCACATGAACCTCGCCCGCCATGAAGTCGCGTACCGTGGTGTCGCGGTACAACCGGCAACGTCTGGGCTCCATCAGGGTTTCACGGTCGAGGTCGGCAACAACCTGATGGTCTGCGACGGCCTTGAGCAGGATGTCAGCTGAGAAACCATAGGGTTCGGCCATCAATTCAGCCAGATAACAGGCGCCGCGTGCGGAGAGCGCCGCAGTTAGTCGCTGCAAGTCGCCTTCAGGGCAGGGCTCTGCTGCGGGGTGGAAATAGTCTGCGAGGTGCAGGAGGTTTTCGACACGACGACGCGGGAAGGCTTCATCGCTGTAGATTCGATAGCGGATGCCCAGTTCTGCTAGCTGACGTTCAATCTGGGGAGATGACCACGTCCCATCTGTGGCTTTGATATAGCGATACGGGTATCTCTCCGCCAGTCGAGTCAACTTCTGCTCCGACTTCCACTCTTCGAGGGTAAAACCGTCCTCTCGAATGACCAGAAAGTCGGGGAAATGCTGAATCCTACGAATCTCACCGGTAGCCGTATCAACGAGCTCCAGCTTCAGTTCGCAGGGCTGAGCGTAATACTCGATGACCTGCTTGTTGAATTCATGGTCGACGGCAGCGGCAAATTCGATATGCCGGCTTTCCGTTCGTATTTCACGGCTCATTTTTCGGCTGGCTAGCAATGTAATGACATTCCCGCCTCGAGATTTGACTGCTCGAACCGGTGCCTGAGCGCGGGCTTTGGTGATGAGCTCACGACCCGCCCGGGGTGTGCCCAGGTGGTCAAAGAGTTCGGTAATCTGTTCCTTGTTTAACATCGCTGACCTGCAAAAAAATGCTGACCTGCGCGTATAAGGAGACGGGTTCGATTAAAATCACCAATCGGTCTTATACGACCGATTTCGCCGTTATCTTCGGTTTCTCGAATGGAGCAACTGTCCGTTGAGCCTCGCTGTTCAAAATGCCTAAACCAGTCAAGCTTCGGCCTGAAGTTGCCTATGCGCCGTGGGAAGACCGAGCCAAGGAATTGCTCGTTGCAGAGATGCGACGCCGAAAAATTACCTACAAGGAATTGGCTCGCCGCCTGGAGGCTTACGGGATTGACGAGTTGCCTGACCAGATTAATCGCAAGGTGAACCGGAAGCGATTTTCGGCGGCATTTTTGCTGGCTTGCTTGGCAGCGATGGAGGTTGAGCTCCTGCATGTGCCATCGCAACTGGGCTGGCAAACGCACTCGAAACGAGAGGCGAATGCAGCATGATGCTGCTTGCCAGATTTGCCACATTAACCCTCGCCAGCATGTTTGTATCCGCATATTTCCGCCATTCTGTCCGTTCACAAAATGGCGACTCCCTGCCTCATCAAGGCTGGATGCGGTCAAATAAACAACTTGTATAACTATGCTGGCATATAAGCCAAGGTGGACCCTACCTCAATCGCTACCCCCTTGCAACCTGACTCTTAGGGCTGTTCTCGCCATGCGGTCGCCTGTTGGCGGTTTGCGATGGATGGCTCTTCGGCCATAATGCAATTGGACTAACAAAAATTACATTTTCAGGAATCACATGCTTACTGGCGAACTTCGCAGCCAAATCGACGCCGTCTGGAATGCCTTCTGGTCGGGCGGCATCTCCAACCCGATGGAAGTCCTGGAGCAAATCACCTACCTGTTATTCATCCGACGACTGGATGACGCGCACACGCTTGAGGAGAGCAAGGCCAACATCCTCAGGCAGCCAATAAAGAACCGGGTCTTCCCGGAAGGTAAGGACCCCAAAGGTCGGGACTACAACGACTTGCGCTGGTCACGCTTCAAGAACTTCGCCCCGGCGGAGATGTTCGACACTGTCGGCGAACACGTTTTTCCCTTCATGAAAAGCATGGGTGGCGATGGCTCAACGTACAGTCACCACATGAAGGATGCTCGTTTCACCATTCCGACGGCGGCGCTGCTGTCCAAGGTGGTGGACTTGCTCGACCACGTTCCGATGGAAGACCGGGACACCAAGGGCGACCTTTACGAATACATGCTGGGCAAGATTGCCAGCGCTGGGCAGAACGGTCAGTTCCGCACACCTCGGCACATCATCAAGTTGATGGTTGAGCTGACTGCGCCGACGCCCAACGATGTCATCTGCGACCCGGCCAGCGGCACCTGTGGTTTCCTGGTAGCTGCCGGTGAATACTTGCGTGAGAAGCACCCAGAACTGTTCAACGACGTTGACGCTCGAGTGCATTTCCACACCGGCATGTTCCACGGCTACGACTTCGACAACACCATGTTGCGCATTGGTAGCATGAACATGGCGTTGCACGGGGTTGATAACCCGGACATCCGCTACAAGGATTCCCTGGCCCAAGACCACGCCGGGGATGAGGAAAAATACTCTCTCATATTGGCCAATCCGCCGTTCGCCGGCTCGCTGGATTACGAGAACACCGCCAAGGACCTGCTGGCGCTGGTCAAAACGAAAAAGACTGAACTGCTATTCCTGGCCCTGTTTCTTCGCCTGCTCAAGCCCGGTGGCCGGGCGGCGGTCATTGTGCCGGACGGGGTGCTGTTCGGTTCTTCGAAGGCGCACAAGGAACTGCGCCGGATGATTGTCGAGGAGCAGAAGCTAGATGCCGTTATCTCGCTGCCCTCCGGCTGCTTCAAGCCCTATGCTGGGGTTTCTACAGCGATTCTGATGTTCACCAAGACTAATTCTGGCGGCACGGACCATGTCTGGTTCTACGACATGCAGGCGGATGGCTGGAGTTTGGATGACAAGCGTCAGCCGCTGCTTTCCGAGGACAAGCTAGGCGTTGCACCACCGTATAACCTGACCGAAGCCGAACACGCCAAGAACAACTTGCCGGATGTGTTGGCTCGCTGGGCGCAGCGTGAAGCTGGTGAGCGGCAGCGTGCACGCACCGAGCAAAGCTTTTGTGTGCCCAAAGCCGACATCGCCGCCCAAGGCTACGACCTCTCCATCAACCGCTTCAAGGAAGTGGTGCACGAGGTGGTCGAGTATCTGCCGCCGAAGGAGATACTCGCAAAATTGGCGGAACTGGAGGAAGAGATTCAGGCCGGGATGAAGGTGCTTGAGGGGATGCTGAGACAATGAACTCTGTACCATTAAGCGAGGTTTCTGAGTTCATCAGAGATGGAACGCATGGTTCTCCTATTCGTATGGAAACTGGCATTCCAGTTCTGAGCGCTATGAATGTCAAAGATGGCGCCCTCAACTTTGAAACTGATAGATTCACGTCGAACGAGGAATACACTGCGTTTGCGAAGAGACTTCCTCTCGCTGTCGGCGACGTATTACTCACTATTGTCGGAACCATTGGCAGGTCTGCGGTATTAAACGAAATTTCGCCTCTAGTATTCCAAAGAAGTATCGCTGTCATTCGACCGAAGTTCAGTGTCCTGGATAGTCGGTTTTTGTTTCATGTAACGCAGAGCGCCGATTTCCAACGACAGTTGGACAGAGCTGCAAATAAGTCCTCCCAAGCTGGTGTCTATCTTGGAAAACTGGGGGGGGTTGAGATTCCGCTCCCGCCCCTCTCCGAACAGCGCCGCATTGCGGCCATCCTCGACCAAGCCGATGCCCTTCGCGCAAAGCGCCGAGAGGCATTGGCGCAACTCGACAGTCTAACGCAGTCGATTTTCATTGAGATGTTCGGAAACCCGGCAACCAACCCTAAGGGGTGGCCGATATGCAAAATTGGAGACTTGCTCGAATCGGCTTCCTACGGAACAAGCGAAAAGTCCAGTTCGAAAGGGCGGTTCCCAGTTTTACGTATGAACAACATCACACGATTCGGCGAGATTGATTTGACTGACCTGAAGTACATGGACTTGGTCGAAAGCGAATACGAACGGTATTTGGTCAAGTCTGGTGATGTGCTTTTCAATCGGACCAACAGTGCCGACCTTGTTGGCAAGACCGCCATCTACAGATACGCCGACAGAGTAGCATATGCCGGATACTTAATTCGCTTGAGAACTAATGCTGAAAATGACCCTGAGTATTTGGGGCGATTTCTTAACACTGCTTTTGCCAAGAAAATGCTTCGCGGAATGTGTAAAAGCATTATCGGCATGGCAAATATCAACGCCACCGAAATTCAGGCAATGAAAATTGCCAGGCCTCCTTTGACTATGCAACGGGAGTTCGCTCAGCGTATCAAAGCGATAGAAAGCCAAAAAAAAACTCACCGTAAATCGCTTGCGGAGTTCAATAACCTCTTTTACTCGCTCCAATTCCGTGCCTTTAAGGGGAGGCTCTAAAAATGCAGCAGCAGAATATTCCCA
>OGCL01000442.1_pt1 | contig 44588 bp, 42 predicted proteins | sample 1570041 | NCBI WGS metagenome assembly OGCL01 (sample SAMN06266162, study PRJEB24511) | hot springs metagenome | isolation source: Hot spring water | place: South Africa: Limpopo | collected 2015-06-22 | reverse complement strand
TCCTGGTGCAGCCGGTGCAGCGCGCGTTCGAGGCGATCCCGCGCCAGCTCGGCGAGGCGGCGGCGGTCAGCGGCCTGTCGGGATGGCAGACGTTCTGGCGCGTGGAGTTCCCGCTCGCGTGGCCCGGCATCCTGTCGGCGATGGTGCTGACCGCCGGCGGCAACCTGTTCGGTCGGCTGGCCGGGCGTCCGGGTGCGATCATCCGCCTGCCGGGCGTGCCCGCGCACGCGCGGGTCGTGCTGCGGCCGCACCCCTCCGACCCACCGGGCAAGTACGCAGGCTGGGTCGAGTCGCAGACGGGATTCGTGACCGCACTCGAGGTCGGCGGGTCTCTGCGCGAAGCGCTCTCGGGCACGCGCTGGGTCGCGGGGTGCGAATCGCATGCGATGGTGGTCGCCCTCGCGGCGGGGCGCACCGTGTTCGGTACGCTGCCACCATGGGCACCGCGTTGCCGGCTGCCGCAACCCGGCATCATTCACTTGCGCGATGCCTGACGCTCAAAAATGAGCGATCGGGTTGCACCCGGCCGGCAGGAACTGCCTTTCCACGAGTTCGCAAACCAGGCGGAAGAGTAGCGGATCGTTGTAGCGACGAGCGACGAGTTGCACGCCGAACGGCATGCCGTCGGGTGAGGTGAAAGCCGGTGCACTCACCGAGGCAAGATGCGTGAGCGTCCAGATGAGCGCGGAGTCGGGCACCTCGACCTGTTCGCGCGGAGGTGCGCTACTGCCCGTGCTGAGCGTGACGATGGCATCAAACCCCGAGAAGAAGGCGTCCATGGCGCGCGCCGCGACGACCTGCAGGTCGAGCGCCTGCTCGTACTGCGCGGGCGTGATGCCCTGCCCTGAAACGATCAACTGGTTCATCACGGGCGAGATGAGCTCGGTGCGCTTGTACTCCTCCTGAAAGTAGTAGGCCAGCGCACGGTCGTAGATGGTCGAATGCAACGCATGTGCATCGTTGACCTCGGCGGGCAACCCCACGTCGACGAGGTCGAAGCGCGCATCCTGACCGACGCGCGCGCACCAGGCGTCCAGCGCGTCGCGCGCATAGCCCACAGCGTGGCCCCACACGGCCGCAGGCCGCACGACGGCAATACGCCAAGGGCGCTCGGACGGCGCGGACTGCCGCGCCAGGTCGGTCAGGGCCGCATGGCTGATCGGGTAGTCACGGCCATGGACACGGATGGCGTCGAACACCGCCTGGAGGTCGCCTGCATGCGCGACGAAGTAGCCGACGGTGTCGAGGCTGTCCGTGGTCTTGAGCATGCCCGTGCGGGGCACCAGGCCGAAGGACGGCTTGCAACCCCACACTCCGCAGAAACTTGCCGGCCGCACGATCGAGCCGGCCGTCTGCGTGCCCAGCGCAACCGGCACCATGCCGGCTGCCACGGCAACGGCAGACCCACTGGAGGACGTGCCAGGATTGGCCAGTGCCGAGTGCGGGTTGAGCGTCTTGCCTAGTGCGTGCACGGCGAACTCGGCCGTAACGGTCTTGCCTGGTACCAGTGCGCCGTGGCGCTTCATGTCGTACAGGACGCGCGCGTCGTTGCCCGGGGTGAAGCCTCGCCAGAGCGGACTCCCCATCTGCGTCGGAAAATCGGCAGTGTTGAAGATGTCCTTCACGCCGACCGGGATGGCCTCCAGCGAGCGGGGCGCCTCCCCCTGCGCAAGGCGTGCCGTCGCAGCCTTGGCCGCACCCATCAGGCGCTCGGCGTCGAAGCACTCCCAAGCGTGGACATGGGGCTCTGCGGCGGCATAGGCATCGGCGCACCACTGCGCCACATCAGTCGGCGACAGCGTCTTCGCGCGGTAGCCATCAAGGATGGCGGCGATGCTGAATTTATGAAAGGGCAGGTTCGCGCTCATTGTCACTTGTCCCCGCTCCTGAATTTCTCGATCAGTTGCTGGGGATAGGGAAGGATGCGTTCCTCGTTGGGCTCGGTCTTGGGATGAATCGGGATAACCACGTTCTTCAACTCGGGCCGCTTGTGGCCTTCCATGATGCTGAGGAACTCCTCCTCGGACATGCCGGTGATCTTCAGGTAGTAGTCCAGGCCCTCGGGGCGCTTCGATTCGGTGTCACCGATCAGTTGCCAGGCTTCGTCGCGGCTCAGCAAGCCGGCACGCACGTCCACGCTGGCGTGGAAGGTCGCGCGACCGTAGCCCCGTTTCATGTAGCAGGTAAGGTCATGCACGCCGGGCATGATGCATTCGGCACTCTTGTAGCGCTTGTAGGAGCCTTCGATCTGCGTCTCGCGCCAGCCGTAGACATCGCGCACGAACTCTGTCTGTCGCTCATCGTCCCAGAAGATGTAGTCGCCGAGATGGATGCCGTAAACACCGACGCGTTCGCAGTCCTCGGCGGACGGCACGTTGAATGGGTAGAGGTCGCGTTCGCTCAGATCCTCGCGCACCATCTGGTCGGGGCGCAGCTTCGCTGAGACCTTGGTGAAATACTCGCGATCGAACTTGCGCACCGGGTTCTTGTACGAGGCGCGGCCCGAACTCTCGGCAATGGACTCGCCCCACACCAGCAGCGGAATGTTGAAGCGCACAGCCGCCTGCAACGGGAAGGAGCCCACGCCCGCATGGCAGTGCCAACACGAGTCCCCGATGCCCGCCAGCGAGTGCTTCGCGATGCGGTTGACCAGGCTGCGGTTCGGCGTGAACATGATGTGGTCCACGTTGAACTGTTCGAGCGAGTTCTGCAGGTTGTACCAGCCGGTCTCGCTGTACCAGTTGTGGCTGAAGGTCACGGCCAGCGGCTTCATGCCGTATACCTTGGTCAGCACGTGCAGCTGGAACGTGCTGTCCTTGCCCCCACTGATGGGGATGATGCAGTCGTAGTTGTTGCCCGCAGAGGCTTTCGCAGCGTCCAGGGTCTGGCGCAGGTCCTTCTCTCGCTCGGTCCAGTCGATGTGGATTTTTTGCTCTGCGGACTGGCAAGCCTGGCACACGCCGAGCTCGTCGAAAACGATGCCTTCCTGCGTCTCCGGAATGCAGCAGCGCACACAGTAACGTAGGTGGGGGAAGGGCTTGCCGGCGGGCGTGGGACTGCTCATAGCGGGAGGAATGTAAAGCTTTTCAGGATGAACTATAGCGGCGCGGCATCTCAAGGGACTTGCACCGCACGACGCCTAGCTAGACCCCCATCAACGCATGGATCACCGCGGCAACGCGGGGAGTGGCTCGCCCCGACGGGGGAAACACTCGCTGATCGGGCGCTCGCCCCGGGCCGGCCAGGCTGCGGACCAGGTCTTCGGGGCGCTCGACGGACTCGCCAAGGCCGATCTTCCCGTAGTCGAAGTCGATGTTGCGGACCGTCGGCGACCAGGACAGGCTGAGGACGCGCTTGCCGATCAACGCCGCCTCGAAGCCCACCGTGCTTGCCTGAACGATTACGATGTCGCTCGCATGCAATTGCGGGACCAGCGGGTCCTGCGTCGGAACGCTCCGGTAGATGCGCGGGTGAGCCCCGAGGTCGGGGAAGAAGTGGTACTGGGCGGGGTGGTAGCGTAGAAGCAGCGCCACACGGGGATTTGCCTCCACCCACGCGCGCAGCCGGCGCTCCACGTCGAGCGCCAGCGCCGTGCCGGCAGTAGCGGGCGTGACTCCGGGGCCGGGCTCCTCGAGGTTGCCCGCCCACATAGCTACGGTCAGGCCCTTCCAGCCGAGGCTTTCGCGCAGCGCCTGACCCGCCTCGGCCTGGCCAGGCTCGAGCAGCGGCTCATAGGCCGGGCATCCCGTCACCACGATGCGCTCAACCCCAATCTTCGCGTCCAGCAGGTTGCCCTTGACGAAGTCGGACAGGACGGTGATGCGGTCGGCGAAGACCTTGTTGCGCAGGAAATTGTCGTGCGGCAGCCCGAAGAGATCCATCATCGTGAGTGACGGGATGGCGCGCATCACGGCCGCCTCTATCGCCGCCTGCTCCGAGCGGGGTGACGCGGTGCTCACCACAACATGCGGACGGAGCTCGTCAATGACACGCCCCATGAACTGCAGCGGCAGGAAGGCGCGGCGCCCCCCCTGCGCCCAGCGGCGTGCGGCCTCCTCTTCACCATGAGCATCCACCCACTCCTGGTAGTTGATGCCAAGGTAGCACTGGCTCTCGAAATCGTCGACATCGGGGTGAGAATTGCCGGCCAGCAGCTGCTGGCCACGCGCGAGGACCGCTTCGCGATCTACCAGATGCAGGAAGTCGCGGTAGCCGTGCGGCTCCAGGCCGAGCCGGCGTGCCTGCGTGTGCCCCAGCGTCAGAGCAAGCAGTTCGCAGCGCACACCTTCGGCCCGCAGATGGCGGATGACGGGCGCCACCTTGGCGATATGACCGCTGCCATAGGCGACAAACAGCGCACGGCGCTCGGTCACTGTTGGCGCTCCCAAAGGGCCAGTGCAGCGAGGGCGCGCAGCTCGCGCGTGAAGTTCTCACAGCCATCTCGGTGACGCTCGAGCATCGACGACACTACGGTCGGCTCGAACCATATGTGAAGGACATCGCTGCTATCGAGCAGACTTTTCAGCCAGGGGTAACTCTCGTTGCGGAACCACTCACCGATTGGCACTGTGAACATCTGCTTCTTGCGGTAGGCAAGATCTACGCCGATCAGCGGCGTCACGGCCTTCTTGTACCAGTACTTCTTGTCGCCGCTGGCGCGATCGAGCTTGGTGTTCCCGCGGCTGCGGAAGGCCAGTTCCATCATGCGCCAGTCGAGGAACGGGGTCCGCGCCTCGATGCTCACCGCCATGCCCATGCGGTCGGGCTTGACGAGGTTGTTGCCCGAGAGCAGCAGCTGCATGTCCAGGTACAGCGCCTGGTTTACACGGTCGAAGTGCGCCGCTTCTTCGAACCAAGGCCTGGCAGCTTCGGTGAAGCTGTCGATGCCCTGCAGGTGCGCGCGCAGCTCGGGCCGGTACAACGCCAGCTTGGCCTGCGGCGTGAACAGCGAAATGCTGTCGAAGTAGCAGCGCTGGAAGGCGTTGACCCCCAGCGCATCGACGCCGGGGCGCGCAAACCACTGAGCGTACTTGTCGTAGCCGGCGAACAGCTCGTCGCCGCCATCCCCGGTGAGCACCACCTTGACGTGCTTCGCGGCCAGCTCGCTCACACGCAGCGTGGGCAAAAACGAGGCGTCGCCATGCGGCTGATCCAGATGATGCAGCACCTTGGGCCAGCGGTCGAGCATGTTGAGTTCGACCACTTCCATCTGGTGGTCGCAGCCGAAGCGTCGCGCGGCCTCGGCGGCGTAGGCCGACTCGTCGAAGCGCGGCTCGGCAAAGCCGATGCAGAAGGTCTTGACCGGCGCCTGGACGTGCCGCGCCATCAGACCCACGATGCTGCTTGAATCCACGCCGCCCGACAGGAACGCGCCCCATGGCACGTCAGCGCGCAGGCGGATGCGTGTCGCGTCGTCCAGCAGGGCCATGAATTCCTCAGCCCAGGCGCCGAAGTCGTAGTCGCGCTCGCGCTGGTCGGCCAGCGACCACCAACGCTGCGTCTGCACATGGCCGGCGCGCGTGAACTTCATCCAGGTGCCTGGCATCACATGCCGCACGCCCTGCCAGATGGTCCAGGGCGCGGGGATATAGTTGAAGCTCAGGTAGTGGTGAACCGCTTCAAGATCGATAGCATCGGGCGACCAGCGGCTGCGGGCCGCAGGCAGGATGGCCTTGATCTCGGAACCGAACACGGCGCGTGTTCCGTCATCATGCACGTACAGCGGTTTCACGCCGATGCGGTCGCGCACCAGGTACAGGGCGTCTTCTCGCGCATCGTCAATGGCGATGGCGAACATGCCGTTGAGCCGCTTCACGCAGGCAATGCCCTCACGCTCGTACAGGCGCAGGATGACTTCGGTGTCGGACTTGGTGTTCAGCCGCACGCCCTGCGAGCGCAGATCAGCCGCCAGCTCCACATAGTTGAAGATCTCACCGTTCTGCACCACAGCCACCCGACCGTCATCGGACACGAAAGGCTGGTGGCCACCGCCAAGATCGATGATGGACAGCCTCCGGTTGCCAATGGCGGCGCCGCGCTGCGGCTGACTCCATACACCCTCGTCGTCGGGGCCGCGGTGGACCAGACTATGTGCCATACGCCGGAGCAAGTTGTCATCCAGTGGGATATGTGAACGATCCCAGTAGCCGAAGATGCCGCACATTTCAGTATCAGAGACGACGGGTTGTCGTATCAGCCCTTCCTGCGTATCAGGAACCAGGTGCAGTCGTCGTGCAGGAACGTCGGATCGCGGTGATAGTCAAATCCGTAATCCACCAACTCTAGGTCAGGATACCGATCCAGCATATCTCCACAGAAGTCACGCTTGAAAAGGCGGTCCTTGTGGCCCCGATATTCAACAGCCACAGGTGTGGGGTTGTAGTACTCGCAAATCAGCAAGTACTTGCCTGTGGAGCTGTGCAACTTCTCATAGACAGTCACCAGCGCCTCGGGATTGATATGGATTAGAACGCCCCTGATCAGCACCAGGTCAAACGTACGGTTGACTTCATGCTGAAGTATCGATGCGTTGTAAACGTTATGGGGCGGCAAAATCTCACGCAGTCTACCAGCGGCATTTGCGTTTATTTCAATGGCGTGCTGCTCGATACCAGGCCGCAACAGCTTGAGGGCAAGCAGGTTCATCCCGACATTGGCTCCAAACTCGATGCAGCTCTCCAGACCCGGCGCCTGCCTCAAGGCCCTAGAGTAAAAATTCAAGTTAGACGCGAGCAGCGCCTCCCCCTGATTCCGCTCCACGTATTCGTTGCCAAACTCACCAGCCCAGAAGGCTTCCTGCTCTGTCGTAAATGTCATATTGCTCAGCCTAGTTTTGCGGTATTTGTAAATGCGACGATTCTGACGGATTCTCGTGAGCACCTTCAATTACTACCTTTTCCAGACAGCCTGCGAAGGGTGAGCCACATGATCTTCAAGTCCAACCAGAAGGAGAATTCTCGCGTGTATTCCAGATCGGCATCCAAGCGCTGCGTTCCGATTGCCTCTGAGCGATATAAGACTTGAGCCAAGCCTGTAATGCCCGGCTTGACGCTAACGCGCTGCTCAAAGTCAGCATCTTGGTATAGGCCGCGTTGCGCCGGCACATCAGGTCGTGGGCCAACGAGGCTCATTTCGCCTTTCAGCACATTTATCAGCTGGGGCAACTCATCGATGCTTGTCTTGCGCAGGATGCGCCCCACACGTGTAATGCGCGGATCGTCATTGGCCGTGTGGTACGGCCCGATCGCCGCAGCGTTCTTGACCATGCTGCGGAACTTGTACATGCCGAATTCACGCCCACCCCGCCCCACGCGAATCTGCCTATAGAGCACGGGCGCCCCAGAGTCCAACAAGATGGCAACGGCGGCTACCAGCATAACGGGGCTAAGCACCATCAGTGCGGCCAGCGACAGTAGAACGTCCATCAGACGCTTCATGCCAAGGCCCTGCTGCTTGAGGCGATGCGCTCGATGGTAGCGATGGTCGACAAGCGGTCGCGCTCCTCCTGATCTGGTGGGCGCGCAGCCAGTGATCGCTCCGCCTCGCGCAATGCGTTGACATCATCTGAAAAGATGGTATCTGCGCTGAGTCGGTGGAACGTGCGCGACAAAATCACCGCCTGCGAACCTAGGCGGAGGTGCTCCGCCAGCACATCCCGCCCTGGCAATAGCCCCTCATCCAGCCGGGCAATCCCCCCAAACCCAAAGCGTAACCCCCGGGCATGCACCGTGGCAGCTATCTGATCAAGAATCCCTTGCCCCAATGGCTCAAACATGAATCGGCAGCCTAGCGAGAGATGCAAATCATTGAGCCCCACGAACACCTCGCACAACCCCGGGGTACCCACCCAATCGCCCAAGGACTGCAGCGCACCCGCAGTCTCCAGCAGCGCCACGATGGGCGCCCGCCCGGCCACGATGCGGCTGAAGGCCTGTAGTTCATCGGGGGTTTGAAACATGGGCAGCATGACCCAGTCAGCGCCCTGGGCCAGTACAGCGTCCAGCTCGTCCGGGGTGCCGACATGCAAGGGGTTCACACGAACCATCAGCAGTGACCGTTGCAATTGGGACTTGATGCGACCGACATCCGCCAACTGGTGGGTGCTGATAAAGGTGTTGCGTCCGGCCTGGCGCTCCGCCTTGCCATTGACTTCCAGATCGACAAACAGGCGCATACCCGGCAACGCGTCACAGCGGCGTGCCAGCGCAGGGTCATTGGTGATCTGGAGAAGGTCGATCATGGTGTGTCGCAGATTATGACCGCAGGGCCTGGCGCAGACCGGGGCCAGAGAACCAAGCAGCCGCTACCACAAAGATAGCAGAAAAAGCAATACCAACAAGCGGCAGCGCCTGTTTTAGCCCTAAATCGCGGACCAAGAAAGCCGCAGCCGCACCGGCGCCCCCCCACCAGTGCGCCAGCCAAGCGACAACAGCCAGCGCCAGCGATGGCGCCAGGAGCGCGCGCACCGGCAGCCAATGCCGCAAGGCGGGGGCCCCCAGAGCTCCCCCTGCAATCAGGGCGGCGACCGCAAACCCGGCATTCAAACCCCACATGAGTGACTCACCGGCCATCCCGCCCGCTGCCCCCACCGCCAGCAACAGAGCCAGTGCCAGCACGTAGGCCAGCACGGCGAAACGCATGCGGCCTACCGACGCCAAGACCGTCAGGGCCACCGCCAGCAGCGCCTGCGGCAGCAAACCCCACGCCCCCACACGGCCCCAGGCAGCGATCTGCTCCAGAGCGGACACCTCCATGCGCCCCCAGCCGAACAACAGGGACGCGATCACAGGAGCCCCCACCAGCAGCGCTGCAGCGGCTGCGCAGGCCAACGTCCAGGCCAGCACCAGCGCGTTGCGCACCGCCGTCGCCATTGCATCAGCACTGGTGTGGCCAGTGCCATACGGCGATGCCGCGTGCGCGCGCGCGATCGCTGGGAAGGCCAGCGAGGCCACGAGCTGGATGGCCAGGATCAGCGGCAATTCCACCAGCTTCCAGGCGTAGTTGAAGGTGGCCAAAGCCCCCTCACCCGCCCCGGACGCAAAGGTGCGGGCCACAAAAGGCAGCGTCAGGGGCAGCCCCGCCCCCAAGGCAGCCCACATCCAGATACGCCAACCGGGCAGCGGCGGCGCCGCGCTCGGTGATGCCAACGGCAGCGCGTTCTGGCGCAAATGCCGCATGCGCCAACCTTGCCAGAGCAGGCGCAAACCAACAGCCGCCAACAAGAAAACGCCCAGCGTCTGCCCCGCCCCCGGCCCAGCGCCACGAGACCCCAGAAGCAGCAGAGCGGCGATCAGCACGCCATTCACCACCAGATTGGCGCTGTACAAGCCCACAAAATCACGCTCATGCTGCAACCGCGTGGCCCACAGGCCGGCCAGCATGGCGGCAGGCAGGGCCAATGCGCTCCAGACCACAGCGTTGCTGGCAGCGCCTTGCAAGGCGGCAGAGGCTCCGGGCAGCAGCAAGGCCGCCACAGGGCCTTGGGCCATACATATCAGGCCCGCCAAAGCAAGGCTCCCCCACAACAAACGCCGGGCGACATGGTTCTGGGTGGTGTTCTGCTGCGCGGCAGACTCCTTGGCCCAATGCGGCAACAGAACATAGGCCAGGGCCCCACTGACGAGCACGCCAGCGAGCCAGTCGGGCAGGGTCAGCATGACGATGGCCACGTCGGCCATGCCAGAGCTGCCAAAAGCCGCAGCCAACGCCGTTTCGCGCAGCACCCCCAACACGCGGCTGGCAAGCAGCAACATGAGCGAAAGGAGGCCAGCTTTGAGGAACATGCGGCAAATTATCCGGGCTCGGGCAGACACAAACCCCACACCGCACGTGCAAAAAACTAAAATCACGGGTTTTGGTTCGAACAACGCCTCTGAACGCCTCGATTTGCTGGCGGCTCTCCATGTCTGACAACAACACATCCCTCCCCCCCCAGGACGACAACCAGCTCATCGCCGAGCGCCGCGAAAAGCTCCGCGCCTTGCGCGAAGTGCAAGCCAATGGCGGTGGCGTGGCCTTCCCCAACAACTTCAAGCCCGCCCACAAGGCGGCCCAGCTGCACCAGGACCACGGCGAGACGGCCAACGAGGCACTGGAAGCCACGCCCGTCACCGTCAGCGTGGCCGGCCGCATGATGCTCAAGCGTGTGATGGGCAAGGCCAGTTTCGCCACGGTGCAGGACGGCTCGCTGGGCGAGGTGGGTGGCCGCATCCAGCTCTACGTCACACGCGATGCGGTGGGCGAAGAGCTGTACGCCGCCTTCAAGCACTGGGACCTGGGCGACATCGTGGGCGCCGAGGGCACCCTCATGAAGACCAAGACGGGCGAGCTGTCGATCAAGGTGACCGGCCTGCGCCTGCTGACCAAGAGCCTGCGCCCTCTGCCCGACAAGTTCCACGGCATGGCCGATCAGGAGCAGAAGTACCGCCAGCGCTATGTGGACCTGATCACCGACGAGCATGCCCGCAAGCGCTTCATGGCCCGCAGCAAGGCCGTGAGCGGCCTGCGCGAATTCATGGTGAGCCACGGCTTTCTCGAAGTCGAGACGCCCATGCTGCACCCCATCCCGGGCGGTGCCAATGCCAAGCCGTTCGTGACGCACCACAACGCGCTGGAGCAGGAGATGTACCTGCGCATCGCACCGGAGCTGTACCTCAAGCGCCTGATCGTGGGCGGCTTCGAGCGCGTGTTCGAAATCAACCGCAGCTACCGCAACGAAGGCATCTCGGTGCGCCACAATCCCGAGTTCACCATGATGGAGTTCTACGCGGCGTACTGGAACTACCTGGACCTGATGGACTTCACCGAGACGCTGATTCGCGAGGTTGCGCTCAAGGCCACCGGATCGTTGCAGCTGACCTACCAAGGCCGCGCGGTGGACCTGTCGCAGCCGTTTGCGCGCCTGACCATCCGCGAAGCGATCTTCCAGTACACCGAGGCGGGTGCCCATGTGGACGATGCCGCCTGGCTCATCAGCGCCCTGAAGAAACTGGGCATGACGGAAGAGAAGGACAAGCTCTCGGCCCGCTCGCTGGCCAGCCTGCAGGTGCTGTACTTCGAAGAGACGGTGGAAGACAAGCTCTGGATGCCCACCTTCATCATGGAGCACCCGACCGAGATCTCGCCCCTGGCACGCGCCAACGACACCCGCCCCGAGGTGACCGAGCGCTTCGAGCTGTACATCACCGGCCGCGAGTTCGGCAACGGCTTCAGCGAGCTGAATGACGCCGAAGACCAGGCCGCGCGCTTCCACGCCCAGGTGGCCGCCAAGGACAGCGGCGACGACGAAGCCATGTTCTACGACCACGACTTTGTGCGCGCGCTGGAATACGGCATGCCCCCCACAGGGGGTTGCGGCATTGGCATTGACCGCCTCATGATGCTGCTGACCGACAGCCCGAGCATCCGCGACGTGATCCTGTTCCCGGCGCTGCGCCGCGAGTCCTGAGCCTGAGCGAGGCCCCGGGGCCATGCACTCCGGGAGCCCGAGACCGCGCCGCTTGACGGCGCTCAAGGAGACCCCTGTGCCTTTCAGCTCCAGCAACGCCCCCTACCCCGCCGCCGAGTCCTTGCCCTCGGGCAATGCGTTCTCGGTGCTGGTGGTCGAAGACCAGGGCTCCGTGCGCGCAGCGCTGGTGGCCGAGCTGCGGCGCGCAGGCGTGTCCAAGATTTTCGAGGCGCCCGAGGGCCAGGCGGCGCTGCACCTTTTCAAGACCCACCGGCCGGATCTGGTGCTGCTCGACATCAAGCTGCCCGGCCAGGACGGCTACTGGGTGGCCCAGCAGATGCGCGAGAGCGAGGCGGGCGACTGGACACCCATCATCTTCCTGTCGGGCCTGGACAACGAGCTGGACGTGTGGCGTGGCATTGAGGTGGGGGGCGACGACTACCTCGTCAAACCCGTCAAGCCCATCGTGCTCATGGCCAAGCTGCGCGCCATGCGGCGACTGCTGGACATGCGCCGCCGGCTGGTGCTGATGTCGGCCGAATTGCATGCCGCCAACCAGCGGCTCAACGAGATGGTGGAGATCGATGCGCTCACCGGCCTGGTCAACCGCCGGGGCTTCGACCGCATCCTGCACAACGAGATCCTGGCCGCACGGCGGGATGGCACGCCGCTCACACTGATGCTGTGCGACCTGGACCATTTCAAGCTCTTCAACGACACCAGCGGCCATGTGCAGGGCGACGCCTGCCTGAAGGAGGTAGGCCGCCTGCTGCGCGAAGTGTGTGTGCGCCCTCGGGATGTGGCCTCGCGGTACGGCGGTGAAGAATTCGCCCTCATCCTGCCCAACACGCCCCGCTCGGGGGCCATGACCTTCGCGCGGGCCCTGGGGCAGCTGCTCAAGGTGCGTGCCATCGCGCATGCCAATTCGCCCTTGGGCGACATCCTTACTCTGTCCGGCGGCATCACCACCTGCGTGCCCGATGACAGCACCAATGCCGAGAGCATGATCATGCGCGCCGACCAGGCCCTGTACGCAGCCAAGGCCCAGGGCCGTAACCGTTTCTTCAGTTTTGAAATGCAGATGGACACCGTGGAGCAACTGCGCAATTGAGTTTCTTTTCCGCCTTCTCGTTTGACGCCACCGAGCGCAGCGCGCGCACCGTGGCCTCCCGCATGCAGCTGCTGAAAACCCGCCTGCCCGACTGGGTGCAGGACTGGCTGGAGGTCATCATCCCCGGCACGCAGATCCTGCTCATCCTCTTTGTGGCCTGGCTGCTGCAGCGCGTGCTGCGCCGCATCGTGCGCCGCGCCAGCAGCCACTACCAGGTGCCGGACGAGCTGGTCGTGCCCCTCAACGGGCTGATCCGCTGGATCATCGTGGCCAGTGCGCTGCTGCTGGTGCTGGAGCGCATGGGCGTCTCCGCCACCGTGCTCTGGACGGCGTTCACCGGTTTTGCCACGGTGGGTGCGGTGGCGTTTTTTGCCGCCTGGAGCGTGTTGTCCAACCTGTTCTGCGCGCTGCTGATCTTCACGGTGCGGCCATTCCGCATCGGCGACTACATCGAGGTGCTGGACACCGCAGAGAAACCCGGCGCCAAGGGGCGCGTGGTGGACATCAACCTGCTCTACACCACACTGGAAGACCACGGCGCCACGGCCGAGCATGTGGCCTGGCTGCAGATCCCGAATTCGCTGGTATTCCAGCGGGTGGTGCGGCGCTTTCAGGGCGTGCCACCTGTTCCGGCTGCAGTGCCGCAGCCTCCCGCAGCGCCCGAACAGGCTACAGAGGCGCCAGCCCCACCGGCGCCAACAACAGCCGCCGCAGCCCCCACAACGGCGGGCGCCGGTTCCGCAAACGGCTCTCAGGGCTGACCAGCCGGAAGCGACTGGCAGGCCCCACGCAGCCAGGCCAGAACCGCGGCAAAGGCTGCCCGATCCCCCTCCCCCGTAGGTGCCATGAGCAGGTAGCGGGAACCATCAGCCACAAAACCGCGCGGCGCACACAACACACCGGTGGCCAGGTCGTCAGCCACCAGGGCCACCGGGCCGATGGCGATGCCCGCACCGGCGACCGCCGCCTGCAGGCTTTGGTAGAAGTGCTCAAACCGCACATCCCGCTGGGCCTGCAGCCGCGTGTGGGTCAACCCGGCCCAACCCTCCCAGGCACCAGGTCGGGTGGCCGTGTGCAGCAGCACGGCTTGCAACACCTCATCCCGCTGCGCGCAGGCCGCCGCCAGATCAGGTCGGCACACAGGGCCGATGCGCTCGTCCAGAAACGACTCGGCCACTACATCGGGCGCCAAGGGAAAGTCGCTGCGGCGAATCGCCAGGTCGATGCCATCGCGGCTGAAAAACACCGGCCCACCGGCCGATACCAACCGCAGCTCCCGCTCCGGCCCCACCGCCGCCTGCAGCAGCGCCAGGCGGGGAATCAACCAGCGGATGAGAAAGGTGGGCTCGCACGACAGCACCAGCGGCCTGCCCACGCCCTCGGCCCGGCGCGCACGCTCCATGGCGGCATGCAAACGGCCCAGTGCCGCCCCCACATCGTCGGCCAGCACCCGTGCGGTAGGAGTGGGCACCACCGCCCGGTTGCCGCGCTGAAACAGCGCAAAGCCCAGGGCCCCCTCCATGTCACGCACGGCACGGCTCACAGCGCCATCCGTCAGATGCAGCTCTCGCGCCGCGCGCGAGACGCTGCCATGGCGCACGGTGGCTTCAAACGCACGCAGGGCCGAGAGGTGGGGCAGCCTGGAAATCGTATCCATCACATCGCTCTTCAATTGACTTTCGCTCAATAAAACCTTGAGTCGAAATCGATTTTCTTATTTTCTTCAGAAAAGCATAGTACCCAGAATTCATTGAGCAAGAAGAAACCTTCATGATCGCCATCCTGGCCGACGACCTGACCAGTGCCCTCGACGGTGCGGCGCCCTTTGCCGCCTGCGGGCGGTCTGCACGTGTGCTGCTGCATAGCAACGCGCTGGCAGGGCCGCACAGCTCTGACGTGCTGGCGATCGACCTCGACACCCGGTTTGTGTCCCCGCTGCGCGCGCAGGCGCGGTTCCGTCACGCGGCACAAGCACTGCGACACGCGCCCGTGCTGCTCAAGACCATTGACTCCACCCTGCGCGGCCACCTGGGCGCTGAGACCTGCGGTGCCCTGGATGGGGCGGGCCGGCAGCTGGCGCTGGTGGCTCCGGCCTTCCCGGCGGCCGGGCGCACCACACAACAAGGACGCCAATGGCTGCACGGCATGCCGCTGGAGCAGACCGTGTTTGCCAGCGACCCGCGCACGCCCATCACGTCCAGCGTGGTGATGGCCCGCATGGGGGGACCACGCGGCGTGCCCGCGCAGCGACTGCGCATCCACGACGCCACCACCGATGCCGACCTGGATGCCGTCGTCGCCACCACCGGCCTACGCCGGCCAGACCTGCTCTGGGTGGGGTCGCCAGGGCTGGCCAGTGCACTCGCCCGCGCCCACGGGGCGCCCCCATGCCCAGCGCACCCCGCACGCCACACCAGCCCACCGCACCTGGGGAGGCCCCGGTGCACCCTGGTGGTGGTGGGCAGCCTGCACCCCGCCAACGGCGGGCAGGTGGAGGAACTGCAGCGCGCAGGCGTCCCTGTGGTGCGCCTCCCGCCCCCACCTGGCGAGCCTGGCCTGGCCATGGCCGCGCTCCATGCCCTGCAGAACATCTTGGCCCAGGCCCTGGCCACACACCCTGTTGTGTGCCTGACCAGCGCCACGCCGCCCGGACACACCCCGCCGCCCGCCCCCGGGTTCTCGGCCCAGCCTGCACAGCAGCTCGCGTGGCTGGCCGGGCAATGCGCAGCGCAGTGGGACGGGCTGGTGGCCACCGGTGGCGACACGGCCCGGCGCGTGATCGAGGTGTTGCAGGCGACCCACCTCGATCTGCTGGGCGAAGTGGCGCCCGGCGTGCCCTACGGCGCGCTGCAGCTGCCCACACGAACACTGGCTTTTGCCACCAAGGCCGGAGGCTTTGGCCAGCCAGACACCTTGCGCCGCTGCATTGAGCAATTGCACACCCTGCCAACCACGGAGATCCCAAGCCCATGACCCACCCCTCCCTTCCCCCACCGCTACCCGACCACAACAGCCTTCCCTTCGCCATCACCATGGGCGACCCGGCGGGCATCGGCCCGGAGATCATCGCCAAGCTGGCGCAAGACACCCGCCGCCCTGACCTGCCCTATGTGGTGATTGGCGACGCCGGTGCATTGCAACGGGCGGTTGATGCCATGGGAGGATCCTGCCCGGTCATGCCCATCGGGGAGAACTTTGACGGGCTCACGCAAGCGCTGGCCCAGGGGGCCATCCCCGTTCTGCCCACCGGGGCGCCCCTGCCCCACGACCTTGTCCCCGGTCAGGTGGATGCGCGTGCGGGGGCGGCCGCCCACGCCTATGTGCAGCGGGCCATCGACCTGGCGCTGGCAGGGCGTGTGCGTGGCATCGTGACCGCCCCCATCCACAAGCTCGCGCTGCGCGCCGCAGGCATCACCCACCCCGGGCACACCGAGATCCTGGCGGCCCGCACCGGCACCCGCGACTTCGCAATGATGCTCGCCAACCCGGAACTGCGGGTGGTGCTGGTATCCATCCACGTGGCGCTGAGCGAAGCCATTGCCGCCGTGACCCCCGACAACGAGTTGCGCGCGATCCGCCTCGCCCACGCCGCCTGCCGGGGCTTGGGGCTGACCCACCCGCGCGTGGCGGTGGCCGGGCTCAACCCCCATGCGGGAGAGAACGGGCTGTTTGGCGACCAGGACCAGCAGGTGATTGCGCCCGCCGTTGCCGCGGCACGCGCCGAGGGCATTGACGCCTCCGGCCCCTGGCCCGGGGACACAGTGTTCATGCGCGCCCGCCGGGGCGACTTCGATGTGGTGGTGGCGCAGTACCACGACCAGGGCCTGATCCCGGTGAAGTACCTGGGCGTGGAGCAAGGGGTGAACATCACCCTGGGCCTGCCTTTCATACGGACCTCGGTGGACCACGGCACGGCCTTCGACATTGCAGGAACCGGCCGGGCCAGTGCCAGCAGCCTGGTGCAGGCGCTGCAGTACGCAGCCGCCATGGGCACCCCGACCCGCCCAGCCACCACGATCAGCGCACCGGCGCCCATGCTGGCGCTGCATCGCCGCCCTCCAGCCACCGTCCGGCGCCCACGCCCCGACTTCATCTTCATGCTGACCCGCCAGGACCGCACCGTCGCCAACGCCATGGACCTCTTGCCCGAGGTGCTGGACGCTGGCGTGCAGCACATCGGCTTCAAGGACGTGGGCCTGCCGCTGCCCGACCTGCAGCAGCTGGCCGACGCCATCCGCGCCGCCGGGGCCGTAAGCTATCTGGAGGTGGTGAGCCTGGACGAGGCCAGCGAAACCGCCTCAGCACGGGCCGCGGTGGCTTTGGGGGTGGATGTGCTCATGGGCGGCACGCGGCCCGAGGCCGTCTTGCCCCTGCTGCGGGGCACGCCCATCCGCTACTACCCGTTCCCCGGCGCCGTGACCGGCCACCCCAGCGTGCTGGGCGGCTCCACCGACGACATCGTGGCCAGCGCAAGACGCATGGCAGCCCTGGAGGGCGTACATGGGCTGGACCTGCTGGCCTATCGGTTTACAGGTGACGTGCCAGCACTGATCCACCGCGTGGTTGCGGCGGTGGACAAGCCGGTGGTGATCGCGGGCTCTATTGACCGGGCTGAACGGATTGAGGCTGCCGTCGCAGGCCGCGCCGCCGGACTGACGGTGGGGACCGCAGCGCTGGACGGCGTGTTTCCAGCCCCGGCCCCCGGGCTGGCAGCGCAATTGCGCTGCATCCGGGGCCTGCTGGACGCTGCGGGGAAGGAGCCGCAGTGCAGCGGGGCGCGCTGACAGCAGTGAAAAACTGACAACCAGCAACCGAGGCTTGCGGCTGGCGCGCACATGGTGCGGGCCGCAATCCACGCACAACGCCCGCAGCCGTGAACAGCCCCCTCAGGGCAGCAGATCCAGCGCCTGCAGGTAGGCCGGCTGGTACATCAGCTCGTCCCAGGGCTGGGGCAGGGTTTCGGGCAGCAGCGCCAGGCGGCGCGATTCGCTGTCCACGCTGGGCTGCCAGCGGCCCTGCTGCCGGGCCTTTTCCAGGCCATCGATGAGTTCGTCCACGGCCTGGCCGTCGCCCAGGCTCTGGTTGCACAGCAGCACCAGGTCACAGCCCGCCTGCAGCGCCGCAATCCCGGCGTCGGTGTAGCTGACCACCTGGCCATCGAGGCGGCGCGCGCCTTCCATGCTCAGGTCGTCGCTGAAGATGGCGCCATCAAAACGCATCTGGCGGCGCAGGATGTCCTGCAGCCAGCGTTGCGAGAAGCCGGCGGGGCGGCTGTCCACCTTGGGGTAGATCACGTGGGCGGGCATCACGCTGGTGAGCGTGCTGCTGAGCCAGGGGTATGGCGCCGCGTCGTCGGCCAGGATGGCCTTCAAGCTGCGCTTGTCCACCGGCACTTCGGTGTGCGAGTCGGCCTTCACGAAACCATGACCCGGGAAATGCTTGCCGCAGTTGGCCATGCCCGCCTGCAGCAGGCCGTGCATGAGGCTCTTGGCCAGCAGCGCCACCACACGCGGGTCGCGGTGAAAGGAGCGGTCGCCAATCACCCCGCTTTCGCCCCAATCCAGGTCGAGCACGGGCGTGAAGCTGAAATCGACACCACAGGCGCGCAGTTCGGCCCCCAGCACGTAGCCCGCCGCCGTTGCCGCATTGGTGGCGCGCAGCGCGCCGCTGCCGGGCACCGCCTTGGCACCGGGGCCGTCATCCATCCACATCTCGCCCAAAGCGCGCATGGACGGCAGGTGGGTGAAACCGTCGGTGCGGAAGCGCTGCACGCGGCCGCCTTCGTGGTCCACGCAGATGAGCAGGTCGTCGCGCACGGCCTTGATGCTGCTGGTGAGCTGCAGCAGCTGTGCGCGGTTGTCCCAGTTGCGGGCAAACAGGATCACGCCGCCAGTCAGCGGGTGGGCCAGGCGGTGGCGGTCCACGTCGGTGAGTGTGGTGCCCGCCACGTCGAGGATCAGGGGTGCGTGTTCAGTCATCAGGGTTCGTCAGAATTTACTATCAAAAATATAGCTATCAAGGCATGCCGGTCGCGCGGTGAAGGCCTATTTTCTTCAAATTTTCTCGACCACACAGAAGCTGGCGGCGTAGTCGGTCTCGTCGGTCACGCTCAGGTGCGCCTTCAGCCCCCGGGCCTCGAACCATTCCTTGAGCGCACCGTGCAGCACGATCACCGGCTGGCCGGTGGGCAGCTTGGCCACCTCGCAATGGCGCCAGGTCATGGGCATGCGCATGCCCAGGCCAATGGCCTTGCTGAACGCCTCCTTGGCCGAAAAGCGCGTGGCCAGGTAACGCAGGCCCCGGTCGGGCCAGCGGCCACTCCGCTCACGCCAGGTGGCCAGCTCGCCGTCGGCCAACACCTTCTGGGCAAAACGTTCGCCGTGCCGCTCCAGGCTGGCCGCAATGCGGCGCACGTCGCAGATGTCGGTGCCAATGCCGTAGATCATGAGAATTTTTGAATAAAAATGGCTGCTACCGCGCGTCCATCATGCCTTGGCAGCTATCAAATCAGGAGTTATTGGCCGAACCCGCAAACCCCGCCTGGATACACGCCAGATAGGACTGGACCGTGGCGGTGTATCCCAGCTCCAGCGCATCGGCAATAAGGGCGTGGCCAATGGAGACTTCGAGCACGCCGGGCACCTCGCGCACAAAGGCGGCCAGGTTGTCGCGGTTGAGGTCATGGCCTGCGTTCACGCCCAGGCCTGCATCCAGCGCGGCCTGGGCAGCGGCGGCGTAGCGCTTCAGTTCCACAGCATGCTGCGGGGTACCCCAGGCGGCGGCGTAGGGTTCGGTGTACAGCTCCACCCGGTCGGCGCCCGCGGCCCGCGCGGCTGCCATCTGCTCGGGCACCGGGTCCATGAACAGACTCACGCGCACGCCCAGTGCCTTGCATTCGGCGATCAGGGGCGCCAGGCGCTCGGCATCCTGCGGAAAGCTCCAGCCGTGGTCGCTGGTGAACTGGTCTTCGCTGTCGGGCACAAAGGTGGCCTGGTGGGGCCGCACCTGGCGGATGAAGTCCATCAGGTTCTGCGACGGGTTGCCTTCGATGTTGTATTCGCGGTCCGGCCAGGCCTTCATCAGCGCGGCCAGCTCGAACACGTCATGGCTGCGGATATGGCGCTCGTCGGGCCGGGGGTGCACGGTGATGCCCTGGGCACCCGCCTGCAGGCACAGCTCGGCCGCACGGGTGACGCTGGGGATGCCCAGGTGGCGCGTGTTGCGCAGCAGCGCGACTTTGTTGACGTTGACCGAGAGGGCGGTGGTCGGGTGCGAAGCGTTGGATGGCTGGTTCATAGGGCCTGCAGGTCGATCATGAGCTGGCGGGTGCGCAGCATCGGGCTGCCGCAATGGTATTGCAGCACGGTGCGCAGCTGGGGCTTGAGTTCCGCTGCGACGGGGGCACAGGCGCGCAGCGTGGCGGTGTAGCTGGCAGCGTCATCGTCCAGCGCGCGCTGCAGGGCGATCCACTGGCGCCCTGGCAGCGCCGCGCGGTCGGCGGCAGAGGCCATCCGCAAACCGCCTTCGGCCACCAGCGTGTAGCGGGCGCCGGCCTTCAGCGGCTCCAGCGTCATGGTCTGCACATCCAGGCTGGGCAGGAGGCCGATCTCGCGCAACAGCAGCAATTCAAAGCTGCGCAGCACGGGCTCCAGCGCGTCGCCATGCTCACTGGCCAGCACCCGCACCACACCGGCGTAGGCATCGAACAGTGCGGTGTGCGCATCGGCCCGCGCCAGCAGGCGCAGCAGCAGTTCGTTGAGGTACAGGCCCGAGAGCAGCGCATCACCCGTGGGCATCACATGGCCGCCCACCCACTCGGCGCCCTTGAGGGTGTGGATGTCGGCCGTGCCGTCGCCCGCCAGGGTGTAGGTGAGCAGCAGCGGCTGCAGCGGCAGCAGCACGGGGCGGAAGTTGGAGCTGGGCTTCTTCGCGCCCTTGGCCACCAGGGCCACACGCCCCTGGCGGCGGCAGAAGACTTCCAGGATCAGGCTGGACTCGCTCCAGTCGTAGCTGTGCAGCACGAAGGCGGGCTCATCGGCAATGCGCTTGGCGGCAGCCACGGTGCTGATTGGGAAGTGGTGCGAGAGGGGTCAGAAAAAACCGGCTACCGCGTCGGGTGACCAGCAGATCATCCGGGCGGGGCTCATTCGTAGCCGAAGGAGCGCACACGCGCTTCGTCGTCGGCCCAGCCAGAGCGCACCTTGACCCAGAGTTCGAGGAACACCTTGGCGTCCATGAGCTTTTCCAGCTCCTGGCGGGCCTCGGTGCCGATGCGCTTGAGGCGCTCGCCCTTGTCGCCAATGACCATCATCTTGTGGTTGTCGCGCTCGACCACGATGGTGGCGGCAATTTTGACCAGGCGCTTGTGCTGCTTGCTCTTTTCCTCGTCGAACTTGTCGATGACCACGGTCGAGGTGTAGGGCAGCTCATCGCCCGTGAAGCGGAAGAGCTTCTCGCGCACGGTTTCGGAGGCCAGGAACTTCTCGCTGCGGTCGGTCAGCTCGTCCTCGGCATACCACCAACCCTGCTCGGGCAGGTATTTTTCGCAGATGCCGAAGAGGCGTTCGATGTCGCCCTTGTTCTTGGCCGACATGGGCACAAACTCGGCAAACGGGTGGCGCTCCTGCATGCTCTTGAGCCAGGGCGCGATCTCGGCACGGCGGTGCACCATGTCGAGCTTGTTGGCCACGAGCAGCGTGGGGATGCCAGGCTTGAACAGGGACAGCACCTTGGCATCGGCCAGCGTGAAGTTGCCGGCCTCGACCACAAAGAGGATCAGGTCCACATCGCCGATCGCGCCCATCACGGTCTTGTTGAGCGACTTGTTGAGCGCGGTGGCGTGGCGGGTCTGGAAACCCGGCGTGTCCACAAAGATGAACTGCGTCTGCTCCCGCGTGCGGATGCCCGTGATGCGGTGGCGCGTGGTCTGCGCCTTGCGCGAGGTGATGCTGATCTTCTGCCCCACCAGGGCGTTGAGCAGCGTGGACTTGCCCACGTTGGGCTTGCCCACAATGGCGATCACGCCGCAGCGCTGGCCGGGCACAGCCGCAGGCACCGCAGCGGCGGCCAGCATGGCCTCCAGATCGTTTTGCACGGGGGCGCTTTCTGCACCCTCGTCACCAGCTACATTTTTAGTAGCATCATTCATAAATTCTTTGCTTTCAATGTGGCCAGCATGGCGGCAGCTGCCGCCTGCTCGCCGGCCCGGCGCGAGCCACCGATGCCACGTTCGGTCAGGCCCAGTTCGGGAATATCGCACTCGACGTCAAAGGTCTGGCGGTGGGCCGCGCCCACGGTCGCCACCACCCGGTACTGCGGCAGCTTCATTTTGCGGCCCTGGAGCCACTCCTGCAACGCGGTTTTGGCATCCTTGGACGCGGCCTGCATCTGGGGGTTGATCTCCACCCCTTCGAACAGTCGGTGCACCAGCGCTTCAGCATGGGCATATCCGGCATCGAGATACACCGCGCCAATCAGGGCTTCGAGGGCATCGGCCAGGATAGACGGGCGTTGCTGCCCGCCCGACTTGGCCTCCCCCTCGCCCAGGCGCAGCACTTCGGAGACCTTCAGGCGCAGGGCCAGCTGGTGCAAGGTGTCCTGCTTGACGAGGTTGGCGCGCACCCGGGACAGATCACCCTCGGGCAAGGCCGACAGCCGCTGGTACAGCAGGCTGGCAACCGCCAGGTTCAGGACGGAGTCGCCCAGAAATTCGAGCCGCTCGTTGTGGTCCGCAGAAAAGCTGCGGTGCGTGGTAGCACGCTGGAGCAGCGAAGGATCAGAAAAGACATGCTGCAGGCGAGCCTGCAGCGCTACAAGACCGGGCTGCACCTAGTTGGTCTGCGCTTCAAAGCGGTAGACCAGATAGGCCGGCCCCGCCAGAGGGATCTCACGGGCGTACTTGAACGACACCACGACCTTGTCGCCGCGCTTGGTGACTTCGAGGTCCTTGCCCTGAATAGACGTGATGTCATCAATCTGCGCAGCCCGATCAAAGGCAGCCCGCACGCCGGGCACCGTGCTCTCGACCTTGGCCTTTTCAATGGCCTTCTTCGCGGAGGTGTACTCCAGGAAGATAGGTACGGACTGACCACCAATGGCAAAGACAGCCACAGCAATCACGCCAATAAAAACCAATCCAAAAAAAGACAATCCGCGCTGGCGCGAACGGCTTGCGGTGCGACTCTTGTTCATAAATAACCCCCTCACTATGTGATGTGCGGCAACTGCGCGTCAGTGGAACGAACCAATGCGCTTGAGGTTACCGAAATTCATCCAGACAAAAAAGGCCTTGCCCACGATGTTGCCCTCTGGCACGAAACCCCAGTAGCGGGAGTCCAGCGAGTTGTCGCGGTTGTCGCCCATCATGAAATAGTGGCCCTCGGGGACCTTGCATGCGACGCCTTCGACACTGTAGCGGCAGTTTTCGCGGTAAGCAAAATTGCTGGCGCCTTGCACAAACGCTGGCACATCGGGGTTGTTCAACAAACGGTGGGGCTTGTCACCCAGTGTTTCCTCGAACTGCTTGAAGTAGCGCATCGCATCTTCTTCAAGGAAATCGGGGAGTGCTTTCGTATCGACAGCCTTGCCATTGATCGTGAGGCGCTTATTGATATAGGCCACTTCGTCCCCGGGCACGCCCACCACCCGCTTGATGTAGTCCATGCTGGGCTGTGGCGGATAACGGAACACCAGCACATCGCCTCGCTCTGGCTTGTTGCCCTCCGTGATCTTGGTGTTGATGACCGGCAGGCGCAGTCCATAGGTGAATTTGTTCACCAGGATCAGATCGCCCACCAGCAGGGTCGGAATCATGGATCCGGACGGAATCTTGAATGGCTCAAACAGAAAGGAGCGCAGGAAGAACACCGCCACGATCACGGGGAAAAGCCCGGCGGTCCAGTCCAGCCACCAAGGCTGCATGAGGATCTGGCCTTTGGCCTCCTGCACATCCACATCCACCTTCTGGATGCCCATGCGGTCCAGTTCGGCGCGGCGTGCCACGGCGGCGTCTTCTATCGCTTGCGCTGCGCGACGGCGGCTTGGCAAAAAGTAAAACCGCTCCGCCAGCCAGTAGGCCCCGGTAACCACCGTGGCCAGGAACAGCAGCAATGCAAAGTTGCCCTCGATGGCGCCAAAGTACCAGGCACCGATATAGCCGGCAAAACCGGCCAGCACCAAAGACGTGAGAATTTGCATGAACTGCATCAATCTTCCACCTGCAAAATGGCCAGAAATGCTTCTTGCGGCACCTCGACCGAACCGATCTGCTTCATCCGCTTCTTGCCCGCCTTCTGCTTTTCGAGCAGCTTGCGCTTGCGGGTGATGTCACCGCCATAGCACTTGGCCAGCACGTTCTTGCGCAGGGCCTTGATGGTTTCGCGCGCGATGATGTTGGCACCAATGGCCGCCTGGATGGCCACGTCGAACATCTGGCGGCTGATGATCTCGCGCATCTTGGCCGCCACGGCACGGCCCCGGTAGGCCGACTGGCTGCGGTGCACGATGATGGACAGGGCATCGACCTTCTCGCCGTTGAGCAGGATGTCCACCTTCACCACATCGGATGCTCGGTACTCCTTGAACTCATAGTCCATCGACGCGTAACCACGCGACACCGACTTGAGCTTGTCGAAGAAGTCGAGCACGATCTCACCCAGCGGAAGCTCATAGGTGAGCATCACCTGCCGACCGTGGTAAGCCATGTTGATCTGCACACCCCGCTTCTGGTTGGCCAGCGTCATCACCGGGCCCACATAGTCCTGCGGCATGTACAGGTGGACCGTAACGATGGGCTCGCGGATCTCCTGGATCTTGCCCTGGTCGGGCATCTTCGAGGGGTTCTCGACCATGATGACTTCGCCGTCGCCCTTGACCACTTCGTACACCACACTGGGCGCGGTGGTGATCAGGTCCTGGTCGAACTCGCGCTCCAGGCGCTCCTGCACAATCTCCATGTGCAAGAGGCCCAGGAAGCCGCAACGGAAGCCGAAGCCCAGCGCCTGCGACACCTCGGGCTCGAAGTGCAGCGAGGCATCGTTGAGCTGGAGCTTCTCCAGCGCGTCGCGCAACTGGTCGTATTCGCTGGCTTCCGTGGGGTAGAGCCCCGCGAACACTTGCGGCTGAATTTCCTTGAAGCCCGGCAGCGCCTGCTCGGCTGGCCCCATGTTGTTGGGCAGCTTCTTTTCCAGCGTGATGGTGTCACCTACCTTCGCGGCCTTGAGCTCCTTGATGCCCGCGATGATGTAGCCCACCTCCCCTGCGTGCAATGCATCGCGAGATTCATTGGCAGGCGTGAAGACACCGAGGTTATCGGCGTTATAGGCAGCGCCCGATGCCATCATCTTGAAGCGCTCGCCCTTGAGCAGACGGCCATCGACCACACGCACCAACATCACCACGCCCACGTAGGGATCGAACCAGCTGTCGATGATCATCGCGCGCAACGGCGCCTCTGGATTGCCCCGGGGCGCGGGCACCTTGGCAACGATCAGTTCAAGGATCTCGTCGATGCCCATGCCGGTCTTGGCGGAGCACGGGATCGCATCCGTCGCATCGATGCCGATCACGTCCTCGATCTCGGCCTTGGCAGTCTCGGGATCGGCCTGCGGCAGGTCCATCTTGTTCAGCACCGGCAACACTTCGACGCCCAGGTCCAGCGCGGTATAGCAGTTGGCCACGGTCTGTGCTTCCACACCCTGCGATGCATCGACGACGAGCAGTGCACCCTCACATGCAGAGAGCGAACGAGAGACCTCGTAGGAGAAGTCCACATGGCCCGGTGTGTCGATCAGATTGAGGTTGTAGACCTGTCCATCACGCGCCTTGTATTGCAGCGCGGCGGTCTGCGCCTTGATGGTTATCCCACGCTCTTTTTCGATGTCCATCGAGTCCAGGACCTGGGCCTCCATCTCGCGTTCCGCAAGCCCTCCACACCGCTGGATCAAGCGGTCGGCCAGCGTCGACTTGCCATGGTCGATGTGCGCAATGATGGAAAAATTTCTGATGTGATTCATCAACGGAAAGCGTCAAGTGATTGAATTAAAACGGCGCCCACAAGAAAAAAGGGCGCGTCGAGTGGCGACGCGCCCTGAACCAACAATCATTGGCAACTGCGATAGTTGGAGCTTCATTGTAGGCAAAAAGGCCGCTTGGAAAAGCCCGCCCGACTGCACTAAGGGGGAGTTGCCGGTCTGCAACAGGGATTTTATACACAGTTTATTCACAGTTGGCACAACAACAACGCTGGACAACTTGTGGGTGAGCTGTGGATCAGCTGTGCATTGCACAGAACCATCCCGCATCGTGAACCCGACGCCAGTCAATATGCAGATAAGCGTTTAACGAAAGCCTCTATTCTATCGAATCTGGTTGATAGGCTCTCCAAAAGTTAGCAAAAGCTAACATTTAGTCCTCTTCCGAGGGCGACGCAAAAAAGCCGAAAATTAAATCTATCGCCCAAAGGCCCGATCAAGGAAGAGGGGAATCAGCCCGGTGTTGGGCAGCCCTCTCCCTACATCACCGCGTCAGCGACCAGCCCGGATCAGGGCGTACTGGGCCCACTCACCGCGCCGGTACAGCACGTTGATGGACTTGCTCTTGTCGGCCTTGGCGAGCACCGACTCGAACTCCTTCACGCCCGAAATTTCGGTATTGGCCACCGACAGAATGATGTCCCCTTCGCGCAGTCCCGCACGGGCAGCAGCGTCGGTGGCAGCGGCCACCACCACGCCGCCCTTGAGCTTGAACTCCTTCTTCTGCGCGTCCGTCAGTTCCGTCACCGACAGCCCCAACTGTTGCGCGGCTGCAGAAGCCTTGGGCTTTTCCTCGCGCTCGGCCAGCTTGGTAGCAGGCTTGTCTGGTTCGATTTCTGCGATGGTGATGCCAAGATCACGCGACGCTCCCCTGCGGAACACCGTCACCGTGCTCTTGCTCCCAGGCTTCGTGTTGCCCACCAGGCGCGGCAGGTCTGCCACCTTCTCGATGGGCTTGCCGTCAAAACGCGTGATGATGTCACCGGCTTCCACGCCGGCCTTGTCGGCGGGCGACCCGCCCTCGACACCGGTGACCAGCGCGCCTTGCGCCTTGCCCAGGCCAATGGACTCGGCCACATCTTTGGTGACCGCGCCAATCTGCACACCAATGCGCCCACGCGTCACGCGCCCCGATGCACGCAACTGCTCGCTCACCCGCATGGCCTCATCCATGGGGATGGCAAACGAGATGCCCATGAAGCCACCTGAGCGGGAATAGATCTGGCTGTTGATGCCCACCACCTCGCCGCGCATGTTGATGAGCGGGCCGCCCGAATTGCCGGGGTTGATCGCCACATCGGTCTGGATGAACGGCAGGTAGTCCCCCGTGTCGCGCTGCTTGGCACTCACGATGCCCGCCGTGACGGTGTTCTCCAGCCCAAAAGGGGAGCCGATTGCCATCACCCACTCACCCACACGCAGGCGGCTCACATCCCCCACCTTCACCGCAGGCAGCCCCGTGGCTTCGATCTTGACCACTGCCACGTCCGTGCGCTTGTCCGCGCCCACAATCTTGGCCTTGAACTCACGCTTGTCCGGGAGCGTCACGATGACCTCATCGGCGCCATCCACCACATGGGCGTTGGTCATGACAAACCCGTCTGCCGTGAGAATGAAACCGGAACCGACACCCCGTGGCTGCTGCTCCTCTTCCTGCTGCGGTCTCTGGGGGCGCTGCTGGCGGGGCTGGTTGGGAATGGGCACACCAAAACGCCGGAAGAACTCCAGCATCTCCTCATCCATGCCATTGGCGCCGGCGCGGGAGGATGCTTTTTCGACCGTGCGGATATTGACCACCGACGGCCCCACCTGGTCCACCAGCTCCGTGAAGTCCGGCAGGCCCCGGACAACGGCCGCTGGCTGGGCCCACGCCGCCTGAGGCAGCGCCACGGCACCGCCCAACCCGGCAAACATGCACGCGAGCGCTACAGAGCGCAGCTTATTTCCATCGAACTTCGGCATCTTCGACCTTTCGTGAATTGTGCAAATGCTGTCCATCAACTTGGTGTGACTGTGAAGAGTGTGCCGCGAAATGGTTCCCGGCAAAGACCCAGGTTCTTCGCCTCCCCGTGAGCCAACAAGGCCAGAAAGGGGCTTTCACAACCCGCGAGGACGGACGCCGCTCAGCGGGCGCGCTCCAGCTGTCCTGCAAAAAGGCGCAGCGTCTGCAAGGGCACCTCGCCGACAGCGGTTACCCAGGTATCCGGCGACACCCGCTGCGCCAGGAGCTGCGTTGCGCCCATGCCCGACACCTGGGAATGCGCCGGGTGGCGCTGCGGGTCAAAGGACTCCAGGAACAAGGACACAGAAGCCAGTCCATCGGAATACAGACACTGCAGCACACTTTGTGCATCGTCTGCACCAGAAACCGCCCGGCGATGGCAACTGACAGGCACGAACCCCGCCACCGGCTGCCGCAGCACCCAGCCCTCGGCCTGGGCCGTCGTCTTCACAACGGCGGGGGCGACCACCTTGTAGCCCGTTGTCGAATCCATCGAGCGGGAGAGCTGCTCCACCCGCACCGACGCATTCAAGTCAAGCTCAGAAAACGCAGCCTGCTCCAGAACCCGCCCGTCCAAGGCCAGGGTTTGCAGCTTCACCACCAGCCCGGTGTCCCGCTCCACCCAAAGGCGATAGCCAAAGCGCAGGGCATCCAGGGGCTTGAACCACACCACGTCGGACACCAACCCCGCCACCCGCTCCTGGCCCATCAACTGAGAGGTATAAAACTGGGCCGTGGATGTGCCACTGACCACCGGCACACGCGGGAAAAGCCCGGCCGCATCGCGCCGATCCGTGCGCACCACACGCGCCTGCGGCAAAAAGGTACGCACCTCATCGTTGCGCCGAAAAACAGTGCGCGGCGTGCCGCTTAGCGACTCCACCCGCTCCATCTGCTGGAGCCCGTCGCAGGCGTGCCAGATGCGCGAGCTGGACATGGCCCCGTTGGCAGACATCACCACAAACACCCCGGCGTAGGATTTGCGGCAGGGCGCACTGTGCATGCGCTCAATCCACTGCGCCACATCGCGCTCGGCAGGGACCGATATCGCTTCCGAGGAAGACGCAGCATGATTGCCTCCGCCAGGGCCCGCAGCCAAGGCTACCGATGTCACCAGGCCCCACACAACCACCGCCCCACACCACATCAGCCACCGATTGCGAAAGACTTCAGCAGCGCCCAGCACTCCCAATGTGTTCATCACGCGATCTCACCGCCTGGAGCAGGCATCCCTATTCCCAACTCAACGGCCAGGGGTTTCAAAGGTGGCATTGCGCAGAAAACCCGCCGGCATCTGCAGTGCCGAAGTGCTGCCAAACTGCTTGTGGGCCGCCAGCAATTCATCCAGACGGGGATCCCGCAGCATCACCTGCTGCCCATCGGCGTCGGCCACAGCCACCACGGGAGCCCCTGGGGCCGGGCTGCTGCGCTCGGGCACGGCCGCCATCTGTGGCCCTGCCCCAGCAGGGCCTACCCCTTGCAAACTGGCCAGGGATGTCCAACCTATCGCCGCCACCGCTGCCAGGGAGGCAAAGCCCGCCACCATCTTCCAGCGGAAAACAGACGCATTGGCGGCCTCGGGCAGCCCGGCCGCAACCACTGCCACGGGGACCGGGACCTGGGGGCGCTCAGGCAGCGCCTCCTGGGCCAGTTGTTCACGCAAACGGGCCATGAATGCCGGGTTGGCAGGCTGCGCCAGGTCCGCCGAACGCAGCACATCACCCACCAAGTGGTACAGCTGCCAGGTCTTGGCCCCTTCCTCGTCGTCCGCCGCGTACGCGAATGCAGCATTCAGCTCTTCACCCTGAAGTTGGCCATCGGCCAGCGCAGACAGCCGCTCCCGATGGTCCATCCCTTGGTCTACAGAGCCGCCCGCCAGTCCATTGATACCTGTTTCAGCCTTGTTCATTCCATCACCTCACCACCGTTTGCCCGACTGGTTCTCAAGCAGAGGACGCACTTTGGCCGAGATGGCCTCGCGCGCCCGAAAAATCCGGGACCGCACTGTGCCAATGGGGCATCCCATGGCCGCCGCGATCTCTTCGTAACTCAAACCCTCAATCTCACGCAGCGTCACCGCCTGGCGCAAGTCATCGGGCAATGCCTCCATGGCCGCGTTCACCACCTGCGCAATTTCTTGGGCGGCCAGAACGGTCTCGGGGGTTTCGTCGCTGGTTAGTTCATGTCCGAGGCGGGAAGTTTCATCCTCATCCTCGCTGCCTCGGAAGGCGTTTTCTGAAATGACCGGGTTGCGCTTCATGTCCATCAGCGCCTTTTTGGCGGTATTGACGGCAATGCGGTACAGCCAGGTGTAGAACTGCGCATCCCCACGGAACTGATGCAGCGCCCGGTAGGCGCGGATAAAGGTCTCCTGGGCAATGTCCTGGACAAGATCGGTGTCGCGCACCATCCGCCCTATCAGGCGCTCGATGCGGCGCTGGTACTTGATGACCAGTAACTCATAAGCGCGCTGATCGCCCGCTACCGTGCGCTCCACCAGGTGGAGATCGCTGTCTTCGGAGGGAGAAGGCGAAATTACAGTCATGGATACTCAGGATTCACGCCCCACAGACGTGGCCGGGGCGTTTGCTTCAGGGTTGTCAGCGCCTGGTACGGCGCGCGAATATACCGCACGGCGCATGTCCAGCCAGCGCTCGGGCTGGCTCGCACGCTCCAGCCAAAGCCAGGTGCGGCGATGCCCCCAGGGAGACACACACACCCAAAGATGGGCCTGCAGGTCAAGAAGGACTTCAGGCGGTGCAGAAAGTGCCCGGAATATTTTTTCAGGCCCCTCGCCTTCCAGAACCCACCCCTGCCCGTCCCAGCGCAAGGATCCAACGAACTGCTGGCGCCAGAAATGCACCGCACCTGCCGCAGCCGCCAGCCAAAGGCCAATAGCAGTGCTTGCAGACATCCAGGATAGCGTCGCTGTTTCCGCGAGCCAGGCCCACAGCACCGCAGCCTCCGCAAACAACAACACCGCCAAAACGGCGCCCAAGGCCATGCTGCGCCGCACGGGGTACAACACTGCAGGCGCACGCCGTGTGGGCCGGATCATGGCATACAGGTCAAGCTGTAACTGCGCCACAGCACGCGCCATCCCGCCACCCTGCGGAACAAGGGGCGGACATTCTGCGAGCTCGACCTATGGCGTCCATGGGCATTGATGCCACGATGGAAAACGCAGTCCGCAGGATCAGATGCGCTTGAAAACCAGCGTGCCGTTGGTGCCGCCAAAACCGAAGTTGTTCTTGACGGCCACGTCGATCTTCATGTCACGCGCCGTGTTGGCGCAGTAGTCGAGATCGCACTCGGGATCCTGATTGAACAGATTGATGGTGGGAGGCACCTTCTGCTCGTGCAGGGCCAGCACAGTGAAAACACTTTCAATCCCCCCGGCACCACCGAGCAGATGGCCCGTCATGGATTTGGTGGAGCTGACAACGGTCTTGTAGGCATGTGCACCCAAGGCCGCCTTGATCGCGTTGGTCTCGTTGATGTCGCCCAGCGGAGTGGAAGTGCCATGCGCATTCAGGTAATCCACCTGGTCGGCATTGACGCCTGCATTGCGCAAGGCGCTGAGCATGGCACGGCGGGGGCCATCCATGTTGGGGGCCGTCATGTGGCCTGCATCCGCACTCATGCCAAAGCCACTGAGTTCGGCGTAAATCTTGGCGCCACGGGCCTTGGCGTGTTCGTACTCTTCCAGCACCATCACGCCGGCGCCTTCGCCCAGCACAAAACCATCGCGGTCCTTGTCCCAGGGGCGGGAGGCAGTCTGGGGGTCATTATTGCGGGTGGACAGGGCGCGCATGGCGGCGAAGCCACCAATGCCCAGCGGCGACACCGTGGACTCTGTGCCACCAGCCACCACCACGTCCGCATCCCCGTATTCGATCATGCGGCCCGCTTCTCCGATGCAGTGCAAGCCCGTTGTACAGGCAGTCACCACGGCCAGATTCGGCCCTTTGAAGCCGAAGCGCATGGACACATGACCAGCCACCATATTGATGATGGATGCGGGCACAAAAAACGGCGTGATACGCCGGGGCCCACGGCTGGCCAGTTCCGCATGGGTGTCTTCGATCAGCGGGAGGCCGCCAATGCCCGAACCGATCACACAGGCAATGCGTGTGGCGAACTCGTCACTGAGCGCCTCGCCCGTGGGCAGGCCTGCATCCTGCACGGCCTGCGCAGCGGCGGCAATGCCGAAGTGGATGAAGGTGTCCATCGCGCGCGCATCCTTGGCGCTGATGTACGACTCCAGGTCAAGACCTTTGACCTCTCCCGCGATCTTGCAGGCGAAGTTCGACGCATCGAACTTGGTGATGAGATCAATGCCGGACTTTCCGGCAAGGAGGTTGGCCCAGGAATCGGCCACCGTGTTACCCACGGGGCTGACGCAACCCAGGCCGGTCACGACAACGCGACGACGGCTCATGCGTAAAAACCTTCTGCTGATCGCTTGAGTCAGGCGCTGGGCGCCGCTCAGGCCTTCTGGTGGGTATTGGCGTAGTCGATGGCGTTTTGCACCGTGGTGATCTTCTCGGCGTCTTCGTCCGGGATCTCGATGCCGAATTCGTCTTCCAGAGCCATCACCAGTTCCACCGTGTCGAGCGAGTCGGCACCGAGGTCTGCCACGAAGGCCTTTTCATTGGTGACTTGGGACTCTTCCACGCCGAGTTGTTCGGCAATGATTTTTTTGACGCGTGCTTCGATATCGCTCATGGTTTCCCTCTGGGGGTTGTGAATGAATCCGCGATTCTAGCCGCTTAAGGAGAAGCCCCTAAACGACCCGCCGTCCGGATGAACCGGCGTTAACTTGTCTTAATTACATGTACATGCCGCCATTGACGTGCAACTCCTGCCCCGTCACATAGCCTGCTTCGCGCGAAGCCAGGTAAGCCACTGCATGCGCGACGTCCGCAGGCTTGCCCATATGGCCCAGCGGGATCTGCGCATTGAGTGCTTTTTGCTGGTCTTCGGGCAGCACGGAGGTCATGTCGGTCTCGATAAAACCAGGCGCCACGCAGTTCACGGTGATGCTGCGGCTGCCCAGCTCACGGGCCAGTGCGCGCGTCATGCCCGCCACACCCGCCTTGGCGGCGGCGTAGTTGGCCTGACCAGGATTGCCCGATGCACCCACCACGCTGGTGATGCTGATGATGCGCCCAAAACGCTGCTTCATCATCGGACGGATCGCGGCGCGGCTCACGCGGAATACAGCCTTGAGATTGGTGTCCATCACCGCATCCCAGTCGTCGTCCTTCATGCGCATGGCCAGGGTGTCGCGGGTAATGCCAGCGTTGTTCACCAACACGTGCAGGCCGCCTTGCTGCTTGACGATGGAGTCCATCAAGGCCTCGACCGCTGCCACATCGTTCACATTCAGATTGGCACCCCGGCAGCCCGGATAGGCCGCCAACGCTTGACTGATCCGCGCAGCACCCTCGTCGGTGGTGGCCGTGCCCACCACCTGGTAGCCACGCGCAGCCAACTCCAAGGCAATCGCCGCGCCAATGCCGCGCGATGCACCGGTCACCAGCGCCACTTGCGCTGCCTGCACTGCTGTCTGGGTCGATTCCGTCATGCCAACAACTCCCGGGTTTCGGCCAGGGTGGCCGAGTCAAACAATGCCGCGCCAACCAGTTCGGGGTCGATGCGCTTGGTCAGGCCCGCCAGCACCTTGCCAGGGCCACATTCAACAATGTGCGTCACGCCACGGCCTTTCAGCGCCTGCACGCATTCGACCCAGCGCACCGGGCCAAAGGCCTGGCGGTAGAGCGCGTCGCGAATGGCGTCCGCGTCCTGCTGCACCGCCACGTCCACGTTGTTGAGCACTGGAATCTGGGGCGCAGCAAGCGCCACATCAGCCAACGCCACGCGCAGCTTTTCCGCTGCGGGCTTCATCAGGCTGGAGTGGAAAGGGGCCGACACCGGCAGCAGCAGTGCGCGCTTAGCGCCGGCCGCCTTGAGCACTTCACAGGCCTTGTCCACACCGGCCTTGGTTCCGGCAATCACAGTCTGGATAGGGTCGTTGAAATTGACAGCCTCGACGACCTCGGTGGTGCCGGGCCCGAACGATGCCAGCGCCTCGGCACACCCGGCGATGACCTTGGAGGCTTCCATGCCCAGGATGGCGGCCATGGCGCCGGTGCCCACCGGCACAGCCTCTTGCATGGCCGCAGCGCGCAGCCGCACCAGCGGAGCCGCCTGTGCCAGCGTCAGCACGCTGGCCGCCACCAGGGCCGAATACTCGCCCAGCGAATGCCCGGCTACTGCCACAGGGGCAGCCCCGCCCTCAGCACGCCAGACACGCCAGGCCGCCACACCCGCCACCAGCATCACCGGCTGGGTGTTGGTGGTCAGCGCCAGCGCCTCCTTGGGACCCTCTTTGATCAGGGCACCCACATCTTCACCCAGGGCATCCGATGCTTCTTGCAGGGTCTGCGCCACCACAGGGTGGTCGCCCCACCCATCGAGCATGCCCACGGACTGGGAGCCTTGTCCGGGAAAGACAAATGCAAAAGACGTCATGAAAAAATCCAGAAATTTGAGAGAAATTGGGCGCTACCGCCTGTCCACATTGGCCTGATAGCTACAACTTCAGGAGCACAGCGCCCCAGGTAAAGCCACCACCCACACCTTCCAGCAGCAGGGTCTGACCCTTTTGAACCTGGCCGGAGCGCACGGCATGGTCGAGCGCCAGTGGAATGGACGCCGCAGACGTGTTGCCATGCTGGTCCACGGTGACCACCACCTTGTCCATGGACAGCTTCAGCTTGCGGGCCGTGCCCTGCATGATGCGGATGTTGGCCTGGTGCGGAATCAGCCAATCGATATCGGCCTCGGTCAACCCGGCCTTGGCCAATGCGGCATGGGCGGCCTTTTCCAGCACCCCCACTGCCAGCTTGAAAACCGCCTGCCCATCCATCTTGAGGAGCGGATCCCCCAGCACCTGGCCACCCGACACATTGCCCGGCACACACAGAATACCCACATGCTTGCCATCGGCATGCAGGTCGCTCGACAGGATGCCCGGCGTCTCGGACGCCTCCAGCACCACAGCCCCGGCCCCATCACCAAACAGCACGCAGGTGGTGCGGTCATTGAAGTCCAGGATGCGGCTGAAAACCTCGGCGCCGATCACCAGGGCGCGGTTGGCCGCCCCCGTCTGGATCATGGCATCTGCCACCGACAGCGCGTACACAAAACCGCTGCAGACCGCCTGCACATCAAACGCCGGGCAACCATTGGCCCCCAGCTTGTTCTGCAAGATACAAGCGGTGGAGGGGAACACCATGTCGGGCGTGGACGTGGCCACGATGATCAGGTCGATATCCGTCGGCTGCAGCCCGGCCGCCTGCAAGGCATTGCGTGCAGCCTCCAGACCCAGATCGCTGCTGGCCACATTGGGGGCCGCAAAATGGCGCGCCCGGATGCCGGTGCGCTCCACAATCCATTCGTCAGAGGTTTCGATGCCGCGCTGGCCCAGTTCGGCCACGAGATCGGCGTTGGTCAACCGGCGGGGCGGCAGATAACTGCCGGTGCCGGTAATACGGGAATAACGTCTCATTATTGTGCGGTCGCCGCAACGCCAGGCTGGGGCTGGGCATCTGCAGGCACCAGAAGCGGCGCCGCATGCGCAATCCGGGTCCGGACACGGTCGAGCAGGTTGTTGCGGGCTGCATCATACGCCCGGTTCAAAGCCTGCTCGAAGGCCATCGCGTCGGCCGACCCGTGACTCTTGAACACCAATCCGCGCAGGCCCAGCAGCGCCGCGCCGTTGTATCGGCGGTAGTCCATGCGCTTCATGAGCGCTTTTAGGATCGGATAGGCGATGATTGCCGCCATTTTCGTGAAGATATGGCGAGAGAACTCGGTCTTGAGCGCTCCAATGATCATCGAGGCGACACCCTCGCTGGCCTTGAGCGCGACATTGCCAACAAAACCGTCACACACCACGATGTCCACGGTGCCCTTGAAAATGTCATTGCCTTCGACATTGCCAAAGAAATTCAAATCACCGGAACTGGCCGCAGATCGCAGCAGTTCACCCGCTTTTTTAATAACTTCGCTGCCTTTGATGACCTCTTCACCAATATTCAGCAAGCCCACGGTGGGCTCCCCGCCCTCCTGAAGGGCTGACACCAGCGCCGACCCCATCACGGCAAACTGCAGCAGATGCTCAGCCGAGCAGTCCACATTGGCCCCCAGGTCCAGCACCGTGGTGGCACCGCCCGTGGCATTGGGCAGCTGGGTAGCAATGGCCGGACGGTCAATGCCATCCAGCGTCTTGAGGAGATAGCGGGCGATGGCCATCAGCGCGCCGGTGTTGCCCGCCGAAACCGCCGCCGATGCCGCGCCGTCCTTGACCTGCTGGATGGCCACACGCATCGAAGAGTCCTTCTTCTTGCGCAAGGCCACCTCCACCGGGTCATCCATGGCCACCACCTCGGAAGCGGGGACGATAGCGGCACGGTCGTGCGCAAACGCTTGCAGGCTGGCCGGCAGACCTACAAGCAGCAAACGGGCGTCGGGATGGTGTTCGAGAAACTGGCGGCACGCCGCGAGCGTGACGCGGGGGCCATGGTCGCCCCCCATGCAGTCAACAGCCAGTGTGATCATGGGCGACTTGTCCGGCCAGCAGATGGGGCCGGAAGAAAAATACGACGGTCAAAACAAAGGCCCGCACTACGCGACGTAGTTGCGGGCCTTGATGGGTGCTGAAATCAGGCTTCAGACTTGTTCTTCAGCACCTGGCGGCCACGGTAGAAACCGTTGGGGCTGATGTGGTGACGCAGGTGGGTTTCACCGGTGGTGGGTTCCACAGCAATGCCAGGCACGTTCAGGGCATTGTGCGAGCGGTGCATGCCGCGCTTGGAAGGGGACTTTTTGTTTTGCTGAACGGCCATGATGGCTCCTGATCTTGAGTAGGTTGGTAAAAACGCGATCAGCCCAAAAGACACGATGGGATTCGCGTGAAGCCCACGATTATAACCCAAATGATTTTTGGGTCAGCCAATCACCCCTTGGGATCCTTGCGCAGCCCGGCGAGCGCGGCAAAAGGATTGGGCTTTTCGGCGTTCGCTTCTTCAAAATCATCGTCGGACGAGGCCAGCGGCACAGCCGTGGGGCATTCATCGTGTTTGGGCACCACGGGCAAGGCCATCAGCAGCTCGTCCTCGATGAGTTCGTGCAGGTCGAATTCGCGGCTCAGGGCCAGCAGGTCTTCCTCGCTCTCGTCGTCCAGAGCCTCGGCGGTGGCTTCGTCCGCCACAAAACGGAACTCGCGGTCCACCTCCAGCGGCACGTCCACGGGGGTCATGCAGCGCTGACATTCCATAGGGAAACTTGCGCGCACCTTGATGTGCAACCACACCTGCCCCATGCCACCCAGCGCGGTACGCACTTCGCCCACGGCCTCCCAGTCCACCAGCAGGTCGGGGTGCAGGCCCTTGGCCTCCTGGGCCAGGCGTTCGTACTTCAGCAGCGAGTCGTGGCCCGCCAGCCGACCGCCCGCCTGTGCGAAGGCTTTCACGTCCAGGCGCTGCGGGGAGAATTCCTTGGTCATGGCGGCAGTGTAAGAGAATCGGCGCATGCATCAATCCCCCCCCCAGCAACGCCCTCTGGTATTGGGCTCCACCTCGCGCTACCGGCGTGAATTGCTAGAGCGGCTGAACCTGCCTTTCGAGGTCGCAGCCCCGGATGTGAACGAAACCCCCCTGCCCGGCGAAACCCCGCGCGATCTGGCCCTGCGCCTGGCGCTGGCGAAGGCGCGCGCCGTGGCGCAGCAGCACCCCGGGGCCGTGGTGATTGGCTCCGACCAGGTGGCCGACCTCGCGGGAGAGCCCCTGGGCAAGCCGGGCCAGCACGAACGCGCCGTGCAGCAATTGCGCCAGATGAGCGGCCAGACCGTGGTCTTCCAGACCGCCGTGGCCGTGGTGTGTGCTGCCACGGGTTTTGAACAGGTGGAACTGGCCCCCGTGGAAGTGCGGTTCCGCGCCCTGTCCGATGAAGAAATCGAGCGCTACCTGCGCGCCGAGCAGCCCTACGACTGCGCGGGCAGCGCCAAAAGCGAAGGCCTGGGCATTGCGCTGCTCGACGCCATCCACAGCGACGACCCCACGGCCCTGATCGGGCTGCCATTGATCCGCACCTGCCGCATGCTGCGCGCTGCAGGGCTGGTGCTGCCATGATGAAGCACCCCCTGAGTTGCTTCGCGCCCTCCCCCTCCCCTTCGGGAGGGAGACACACCCAGTGGCCTGGCCAAGCCAGCTCCACGGGTGCGCTGGCTTGCACCGCATCAGTTTCCCCGGCACCGGACACTGCGCGGCGCTATGGAGGCCTACGATGAATGCGAAAACCGGCACGCTGTATTTGGTGCCCGCTCCTCTCGACTTTGGCTGCGACACCCAGGCCCCGCTGCAGGACGCCCTGCCCGCAGCCACGCTGCAGACGGCCGCACGCCTGACCCATTGGGTGTGTGAAAACGCCAAGAGCACACGCGCCTACCTCAAGCGCATCGACGCACTGCACCCCCTGGCCGCCTCCCTGCAGCAGCAGCAGATCACCGAGCTGCCGCGCGAAGTCCACAAGAAGGGCGACCACGGCGACAAGGGCTCGGCCCCGTTCGACGCCCGCCCGCTGCTCGCGGCAGCACTGAACGGGCACGACATCGGCCTGGTCAGTGAAGCGGGCATGCCTGCTGTGGCCGACCCGGGCTCGTCAGTGGTCCGCGCCGCGCACGACCTGGGCATCCCCGTTGTCCCCCTGGTGGGCCCGGTGTCGCTGCTGCTGGCCCTGGCGGCCAGTGGGCTGAACGGGCAAAACTTCGCGTTTGTGGGTTACCTGCCTCAGGACGGCCAGGAGCGCACCCAGCGCATCAAGGAGCTGGAGAGCATCGCGCTGCGCACGGGCCAGACCCAGCTGTTCATCGAAACCCCCTACCGCAACCCAGCCCTATGGCAAGCCCTGGTGCAGACGCTGCAGCCCCACACGCGCCTGGCGCTGGCCAGCGGGCTGACACTGCCCGAGGCACGCATCCACAGCCAGCTGGTGCGGCAATGGCGCCAGCAACCCGCACCGCCCGACAACCGCACCCCGGTCGTGTTTGCACTAGGCCGCTAGCATGGCAAAGCATTCCTACCCTTTTGCTATATTTTTGATAGCAATCAGCGCTTATGGAACGAGCGCAGAGGCCATTATTCGTTGTGAATTGAATGGCAAGGCGATCAATATTTCCAACGGTGCCGAGACCGCAGGCCAGTCCGGCCTGGTGCGCTGCCGCGACGAGAACACCGGCCATGTGCAGCGCGAGCAGCAGTTGCAGAACGGCAAGTTCATGGGCCTGGAGCGCATGTTCGACCGCGAAGGCCGCCTGCAGCGGGAACGCAGCGTGAACGAGCGCGGCAACAGCCACGGCCGGGTGGCGGAGTTCTGGCCCAACGGCCAGGTGCGCCGCGAGGAAACCGCCGACAACGGCCGCACCCAGGGCGCGGTGCGGCGCTTCGATGCCTCAGGCCGGGTGGAGCGCGTGTCCTTTCACGGCGAGGGGCAGGAGCTTTTTTACGTGGAGTACACCAGCAAGGGCCAGCCAGCGCGCCTGTTGTGCCCGCGCACCAGTGTGTTGCCCGAGGACCGCAAGCTCTGCGGTTTTGATGGCGCCGCCGACACCCCACTGTTTGCCGAAAGCGGCACGCGGTCGGCGCAACTGCGCTACGACCAGGGCCGACTGTTGAGCGCCACCGAATGGACCACCGACGGCATCGTCTCTGCCCAGCAACTGGTGGTGGACGGCCGGCGGGTGCACAGAAGCTTCACTACCGAAGGCGGCAAGAGCGTGCTGCGCGAGGAGCGTGTCTTCGCGCCGGACGACCGCACGCTGCGGGACACGCGCGGCCAATTGCTGAGCGCCAAACGCTATGGCGCGTCGGGCCAGCTCATCGAGCAGCGCAGCTTTGCCGAGGGCCGCGAGGTGCAGGTGGAGCGCTGGTACCTGAACGGCGCAGTGCGCGAGCGCAGCGCCTGGAGCGGCACCGGCAAGGACGCCCGCCTGCTGCGCGAGATGTACCGCGACGACGGCAAACTGGCCCGGCGCGAGCAGCTCAACGCCGACCAGTGGCCTGTGGGCACCCAGCAGGCCTTCCACGACAACGGCCGCCTGGCGCTGGAAGAGCAGTATTCCGACCCCGACGGCCGAGGGCGCACCCGGCTCACGGCGCGCAAGCAGTGGGATGACACCGGCAAGCTGACTGCAGACGACGCCATCCTGGAAGACGGATCACGCCAGCGCAAGGCGGGTGGGGTGGACAGCTAAAGACGCCGTCCGTACCACCCAGACCAGCAACCCATACGCAAAATGCCCCGAATGGAAACTCCATCCGGGGCATTTTTTCTGCCATCGGCCACCAGGCCGGGTGGGAGGCGGTCAGCGCAGCTGAGGGCCCGCCAGTGACAGCGACCTCACCGCACCCACACCAATCGCAGCACCAAATCGCTTGACCAGGCGCTCGGCCACGTTGTCGCGGCGGGTGTAGTCGATGATTTCCTCGGCCTTCACCACTTCGCGCGCCACGTAGTCCAGGTTGCCCAGCTTGTCGGCCAGGCCCATTTCCACGGCCTGCTGGCCGGTCCAGAACAGGCCGCTGAAGGTGTCGGGCGTGGTCTTGAGGCGGTCGCCCCGGCCTGCTTTCACCACGGCGATGAACTGCTGGTGGATCTGGTCGAGCATGGTCTGCGCGTAGGCGCGCTGCTTTTCGGTCTGCGGGCTGAAGGGGTCAAGGAAACCCTTGTTCTCTCCCGCAGTGAGCAGGCGACGCTCCACGCCCAGCTTTTCCATGGTGCCAGTGAAGCCAAAACCGTCCATCAGCACGCCAATGCTGCCCACGATGCTGGCCTTGTCCACATAGATGTCGTCGGCGGCTGCGGCAATGTAGTAGGCCGCCGAGGCGCAGGTTTCCTCGACCACGGCGTAGATCGGCTTGTTGTGCTTGGCCTTGAGGCGAATGATCTCGTCGTTGATGATGCCCGCCTGCACCGGGCTGCCACCGGGCGAGTTGATGAGCAGCACCAGCGCCTGCGAGCCTTCGTCTTCGAGCGCGCTGCGCATGGCGGCCACGACAAATTCGGCGCTGGCCTCGGCGCCGCTGGCGATCTCGCCCTTGATGTCCACCACCGCCGTGTGGGGCGTGCTTTTGCTGGCGCTGGGCGATGCCTGGCGCAGCGCCGTGAAGGCGACGGCGGCAATCAACACCAGCCAGGCCAGGCGGAAGAAGATCTTCCAGCGGCGGGCGCTGCGTTGTTCTTGGAGGGCGGAGAAGGCCAGCTTTTCCAGCGTGGCGCGTTCCCAGCCAGGTTCACGCGATGGGTCGCTCACAGATGCTCCTGAATTTGTAGCTGCTTGCGCCCACAGGTCGGGCGCGGGGTTGCTTTTGGGGTCAAAGCCCGAGGGTCCGGGCGATTGGGGGTCGGTCATGTCTTGTGTCCTGGGCACTGCACCACTGCGGCCGGCGCCCCCACACAGGCGGCGGGTGGCAGATGGCGTGAGTCCAGGCTTTCCATCTGGATTGTCTAGAACTCCACGGGCTGCAGGTGGTGGGCAGTATGCCAGTGCACCACACCATCGCTTTCTGACAAAGCAATTTTCACCAGCCCGCCCCGGCAGGGGCCGCCGGCACACTGGCCCGTGTGGGGCAGGTAGGCCGCCCCATGGGTGGAGCACAGCAGCCATTGGCCGGTGTCATCAAAAAAATGGCCTTCCTGGTAGTCCATCTCCATCGCCACATGGGTGCAGCGGTTGAGGTAGGCATGGGGCACGCCCCGGTAGCGGATGGCAAAGGCGCGGCAGGTCTGCCCCGCATAACGCACATCAAATGCCACCGCCCGGCCACCATCGACCAGGTCGGCGCTGTTGCACAGGGGAAGGGATTGTTCGGGGGGCGTGGACATGGCGGATTCGTTCACACCTTCTCAGCCATGCTGCAGCAGCCAGTCGTGCAGCTCGCGCACCGAATGCACCACCGACAGCGGGTTCAGCGCGTGGAAGGCATCGGGCGCGTGGGCGCCATAGCTCACCCCCACGCTCGCACAGCCCGCGTTGACCGCCATCTGCAGGTCGTGGGTGGTGTCGCCAATCATCAAGAGGCGCTCGGGCACCACGTCAAATTCGGCCATCAGCTCCTGCAGCATCAGCGGATGGGGCTTGCCAGCGGTCTGGTCGGCGGTGCGGGAGCCGTCGAACACACCGCGCAAATCCACCGAATGCAGCGCCTCATCCAGCCCGCGCCGGCTTTTGCCGGTGGCCACGGCCAACAGGTGGCCACGCTCGCGCAAGTCGTTCAGCAGAGGCAGCACGCCCTCGAACAGACTCAGGTCGTCCTGGTGCTGGATGTAGTGAAAGCGGTAGCGGTTGCCCAGCTCGGTGTACTTCTCGGGGGGTACATCCGGCGCTGCATGGGCCAGGGCCTGCATCAGGCCCATGCCGATCACGTAGGCCGCCTCCTTGTCGGTGGGCACGGTGCCGCCCACGTCGCGCACCGCCGCCTGGATGCAGCGCACGATGATGGCGGTGGAGTCGAACAGGGTGCCATCCCAGTCAAAGGCGATGAGGTCGAAGCGGCGCGGACGGAAGTTTTTGGCAGACATGGAGGGAGGTTCTTCGCGCTGGATCGTCAGGCGGGGGCAACAAAATCGGCCAGCTCGGGGGGCAGTTCGGCAATCAGCTGCACACGCTCACCCGAGGCGGGGTGGTTGAACTGTAACCGCCACGCATGCAGAAACATGCGCTTCATCCCCTGCTTCTGCAGGCGCTTGTTGAGGTCGAAATCGCCGTATTTGTCGTCGCCCACGATGGCGTGCCCCTGGCTGGCCAGATGCACACGGATCTGGTGGGTGCGGCCGGTCTTGATGGTCACCTCCAGCAGCGACATTGCCGGCAGGCCCTGCTCCGGCCGGGCCGCCGCCGTGCTGCGCACCTTGACCAGGGTGATGGAGCGCATGCCGTCCGGGTCGTCGGCCGTGGTGACGCGCACGCGGCGCTCGCCGTCGGCCTGCAGGTACTTGTGCAGCGGCAGGTCGATGACCTTCTTGTTGGCGGGCCAGGTGCCGGTGACCAGCGCCAGATAGGTCTTGCCCGTCTCACGCTCGCGGAACTGGTCTTGCAGGTGAGTGAGCGCTGACCGCTTCTTGGCCACCAGCAGGATGCCCGAGGTCTCGCGGTCCAGCCGGTGCACCAGCTCCAGGAACTTGGAACCCGGGCGCGCCTGGCGCAGCTGTTCGATCACGCCAAAGCTCACGCCGCTGCCGCCGTGCACCGCTACGCCCGCAGGTTTGTCGAGGGCAATCAGGTGCTCGTCTTCGAGCAGGATGGGGAATTCACGCGCGGGTGCCGGGCGCTCGGCCTTTTCGGCCACCTTGTCGGAGATGCGCACGGGCGGCAGGCGCACCAGATCGCCCGCCTCCACCCGTGTGTCGGCGCTCGCGCGGCCTTTGTTGATGCGCACCTCGCCGCTGCGGATGATGCGGTAGACATGCGTCTTGGGCACACCCTTCAGGTGGCGTATCAAAAAGTTATCGAGCCGCTGGCCGGCGGAGTCTTCATCGACCTCCACCATGCGGGCTGCGGGAAGGCCCGCAGGAGCGGCGGGCGGTTTGGCCCCTATAATGTGTTTCACCTGCGCGTTGTCATGTAAGTGGTTGATTTGTCTGGAGTTTAGTCCACACAGCCCGTTGCCCCGTGCAGGCAGGTCGATGCCAGCGGGTGTCGTGCGCGCAGATTGCAGGCCAGATGCCTGTGGTGGCCCGCATGCCACGCGGCGGGCTGACAGATTGAAACACTGATACGGAATCCCCCAAGCTGGCAGATGTTCCCTACCCGGGCGCAGCCTGCCAGCGGATCAAAGCGAGCATGTGGTTGTTGATGGCATGGATAGAGACCCTGTGGCGGAGGCTGCGGCCTTTGGCTGCATGCTCAAAATCGCCTTCAGCGCCCAGCCAGCAAGCGCATTCAGCTACTTTTTTGCTAGCAAAACTGCGCTCCTACCACTCGCCCCCATCCACGCGCCCCTGCCTCACGATGCTGCGCTAGAGCGCGGCAGATCATTGGCATCCCCGGCAATTCCCTTCGTTTCGATGCGTCAGTCCAGGCATTCACAGCTCCTGTAGAGCTTGTTGTATTGGTTTGGAAACTGTGGGCGGCAGCCCGCGCAGCCCGTCCCTGTGGGTCAGGTCGGCTGCACCGCTGCTGTCCGCGAAACACTGAAGGAATCGCATCATGAAGCGGATGCTCATCAACGCCACGCAGCCCGAAGAACGGCGCCTGGCCATCGTCGATGGACAAAAACTCCTCGACTACGAAATCGAGATCGAAGGGCGCGAACAGCGCAAGGGCAACATCTACAAGGCCGTCGTCACGCGCGTCGAGCCCTCGCTGGAAGCCTGTTTTGTGGACTACGGCGAAGACCGCCACGGCTTTCTGCCATTCAAGGAAATCTCGCGCCAGTACTTCGCTCCCGGCGTGTCGCCCAGCCAGGCGCGCATCAACGAAGTCATCAAGGAAGGCCAGGAGCTGCTGGTCCAGGTCGAAAAGGAAGAGCGTGGCAACAAGGGCGCTGCCCTGACGACCTTCATCTCGCTGGCCGGCCGCTATGTGGTGCTGATGCCCAACAACCCCCGGGGTGGTGGCGTCTCGCGCCGCATCGAGGGCGAGGACCGCGCCGAGCTCAAGGAGGCGATGGACCAGCTGGAATACCCCAACGGCATGTCCATCATTGCGCGCACTGCGGGCATTGGCCGCACCGCGCCTGAGCTGCAGTGGGACCTGAACTACCTGCTCAAGCTCTGGAACGCCATTGACGGCGCCGCCAAGGGTGGCCGGGGTGCGTTCCTGATCTACCAGGAATCGAGCCTGGTGATCCGCGCGATCCGCGACTACTTCAACAACGACATCGGTGACATCCTCATCGATACCGACGACATCTACGAACAGGCGCAGCAGTT